>OIOR01000202.1_pt1 | contig 10577 bp, 8 predicted proteins | sample 1585601 | NCBI WGS metagenome assembly OIOR01 (sample SAMN02674597, study PRJEB24791) | human gut metagenome, SKBSTL013 | isolation source: stool | host: Homo sapiens | place: USA | reverse complement strand
TCGGCGCTGGACAAGCTGCGCTGGCTCAAGGCAGAGCGCGAAGCGCGCGGCGCACACTATCTGCTGGAAGTGGACGGCGGCGTGGACAATGCCACCGCGCCCCAGTGCGTGGAAGCGGGCGCTGATATTCTGGTGGCGGGCAGTGCAGTGTTCGGCGCAGCAGACCCTGCTGCAGCCGTGCAGCACCTCGCCAGCCTTTGAAAGGATAACCATTTATGGATGAATCTTTGATCCGGGAGCAGGAGGCACAGCTCCAGAAGACCGGCCGCTACTATAAGCATATCTGCTTTATGGCGGTGCCGGTGCTGTGCATGGCCTGTTTTCTGTACGGTGTGCGCCCGCTGCTGCTGTGCGGCATTGCGGTGCTTGCCGGCAACCTGTGCGACCGTCTCGTTTCGCTGCTGCGCCGCCGCGTGTATCAGGGCGGTGACTTTTCCAACGAGAGCTTTGCGCTCGTCATTGCCCTGCTGATGCCGGTGACGGTGGATATCTATGTTCTGATCGCCGCAGTGCTTGCCGGTGTGCTGATCGGCAAGGAGATCTTTGGCGGCTACGGCAGCTACCCCTTCAACCCGGCCGCCGTGGGCTATGCTGTGGCGGCGGTGTCCTGGCCGGAACAGGTGTTCCGTTACCCGCAGCCCTATACGGCCATCCCGCTGTGGGATGCCTCCGGCGTGCCGGTGTCCAGTGCCATTGAGGACACCCTGAGCAGCGGCGGCATGCTGAACTACAACCCCATTGCCCTGAGCCTGGGCGAATACGCCGCTCCCATGGGCACCGGTGCCGCCCTGGTGCTGCTGGCCTGCGGGCTGTTCCTGTGGAGCCAGAAGGATGCCCATATGGCGGCCTCGGTGAGCTTTCTGGCCACCTGCGCCCTCATCGCCTTCTTCTTCCCGCGGCAGGCGGGTCTGGCAGAAAGCGATGTGCTGGTCAACGCCCTGCCCCGTCTGCAGTGCGTGCGGGACGAGCTGCTCACCGGCGCGGTGCTGTTCAGCGCGGTGTTCCTCATCAATGAGCCCTACACCTGTGCCCACCACCGGATGGGACGCATCCTGTACGGTGTGCTGGTGGGCGTGGTAAGCATGGGCTTCCGTTATTACGGCGTGTACGAAACGGGCGTGTGCTTTGCCGTGCTGGCCGTCAACAGCATCTCGGCGTGGATCGACCGCACCGAGGTGCGGCTGTACCGTCTGCTGCACTACCTGCCCGCATCCGGTGCCGGAAAGGAGGCCGCAGAATGAGAAAAGCGACCGCAGAACTGATTTTGAAGGACCCCGACCGCTTTGCCCACCACGACCGCGTGTTCCTGAACAACCCCGTGGTCATGCAGGGCATGGGTCTGGCCCCGCTGGTGGTGCTGGCCACCACCGCCCATAACGGTGTGATGCTGGCGGCTGCGGTCACGCTGTTGCTGGTGCCCTCCCGCGTGCTGGCCTGCCTGCTCAGCCGCCTTGTACCCCTGCGGGACGAGGAGCCTACCCCGGAGCAGCTGCAAAAAAAGCTGCTGCCCCGCGCACTTTTGTACGCAGCCAGCGCCGCTGTGGTGTACCTGGCGGCATATCCCATTTTGAACTTCGTGTTTGGCACCGGGCTTTTGAACCTTGGCATCTACCTGCCCATGCTGGTGGTGGAGCCGCTTCTGACCTACCGCTTCGGCCGCGTGCAGGAGACAGTGCACAAGGCCGTTTCCAAGGGCGTGCGCATCACCGTGGGCTACGCGCTGCTGCTGCTCGTGGTGGGCGTGGTGCGCGAGTGGCTCAGCCTTGGCACCGTGTTCGGTGCCCCGGTGGGGCGCTGGGCGCTGCTGCCGCTGGCTAAGATGCCGGCGGGCGGCTTTATTGTGCTGGGCGTCCTGTGCGCCATCTGGCGCGCTGCGGCTGCAAAGCGCAAGGAATATCTGAAAAAGGAAGCACGGGATACCCTGACCGTGCACTACCAGAAGGAGGGGGACCGCGAACCGTGAAGGAAGTTGTAAGCAGCTCGGCAGTGTTTTTCAGCTATGCACTGCTGGCCATTTTTGCACAGAACGCTGTCTTTACCCGTGCACTGGGCGTGTCCCGCATGGTGCAGCTGGTGGGGGACGACCGCACCAGCAGCGCCTTGTTCGGCATGATGCTGTGCATCACGCAGGTGCTGGTGGCGCCGGTGGCTTTTCTTGCCGGGCGGTTCATTGCCCCGCTGGATAACCGCGCCCAGCTGCGCCCGCTGGTGTATATTGCCAGCATTGCCGTGGTGTGTCTGGCGGAGCATCTGGTGCTGTGGCTGCTGCGCAGCCTGCCCCGCCGCGCCCAGCTGCTGCGCATCGTGCCGCTGGCCGCGCTGAACAGCGGCGTGCTGGGCACGGTGCTGGTGGAGCGCACCCAGTCCTTTACCCTTGGTCAGAGCCTTGGCTTTGGCCTTGGCAGCGGCCTTGGCTATGTGCTGGCGGTGCTGCTGGTCACCGAGGCGCGCCACCGCCTGCGCAGCAGAGCCATCCCCAAGGCATTCCGCGGCCTGCCCATCACGCTGGTGTATATCGGCGTGCTGGCGCTGGCGATCTATGGCTTTACCGGACATTCCGTCATCCTGTAATGCAGACAGGGAGGAAAAGATACCATGGCTAAGTATAAACGTCAGAAGGTCAAGCATTATCACCGCAGCTTTTACAGCAGGGAAACGCGCGTAAAGCGCGGCATCGGCATCGTGGTGCTGGTGGCGGCAGTGCTGGCAGCCGCATGGTTTGCCGCACCCCATGTGCTGGATTGGGCCACCCACACTTGGTATACCGTGGTCAAGGATCGGGATCTGGAGGCCGAAAGCGCTTCCCGCGCCGAGGCAGCAGCCTCCTCTGCGGCGGCAAGCAGCGCTGCTGCTTCGCAGGCAGCGTCTGAGCTGGAGCCGGAGGAGGAAAAGCCGCTGGACGGCAAGGCCATTACCGGCGGCAGCTGGGCAGAGCTGGACGTGACCACCCTGACCGATGAAGCCGCCATCCGCACCGCCGCCCGGCAGCTGAAGCAGCAGGGCGCAGACTACGCCCTTGTCACCCTGAAGGACGCCGCTGGCACGGTGTATTATGCTTCCGGGGTGGCAGCCGCTGCCCAGAGCATCACTGAGAACCCGGTGGATGCGGCCAATATCGCCGCCATCCTGCGGGAGGAGGGCATCATCCCGGCGGCGCAGCTTGCCGCCTTTACCGACCCGGTGTCGGTGTACACCGACCGCAGCATGGGCGTGCACTACGACGGCAACAGACTCTGGCTGGATAACGTCAGCGCAGCCAAGGGCGGCAAGGCATGGATGAACCCCTTTGCCGCAAGTGCGGTGCAGTTTGTCGGCGACCTCATTGAGGAGGTGCGGAGCATGGGCTACGAGCAGGTGGTGCTTACCGGGGTGCAGTTCCCCAATATCATCACCCGCAAGCAGGACTTCGGCGCTTCCGGCGGCAAGAGCCGGGAGGGACGCGCCGCCCAGCTGACGGCGGATATCGCCGCATGGCAGACCCGCTTTGCAGGCAGCGTGACCCTGTGGGTCAGCTACCCGGACGCCCTGTGCACCGCTGCCACTGATGCCCTTGGCACCACCGGTACGTCCCTTGGCATGGAAAATCTGCTGGTCACCAGCAGCACCGCGCTGGACGCGGACAGCCGCGCTGCGCTGGAGCAGGCCGCTGCCGACGCCGGTGTGAAGCACGTTGTGGTGCACGATACCGCAGCGTTCCGCTGAGAAGCGGCTTTTAAAGAGGGGAGGAAACGACTATGAAACCGACTACCTGTTTTGCACCCGCACACATCCTGCTGCCTTCGGAGCAGGTGCCGCTGGAGCAGTGGGGCTGCATTGCCTGTGACCAGTTCACCAGCGACCGCAGCTACTGGCAGCGGGCAGAAGAGACCGCTGCGGGTGCGCCCAGCACCCTGAACCTGATCCTGCCGGAGGTGTATCTGGAGGACGGAGACGCCGACGCGCGGGTGGAAAAGATCCACGCCACCATGCAGGATTACGCCAAAAATGTGCTCACCCGGGCGGTGGACGGCTTTATCTATGTAGAGCGCACCGAGCAGAGCGGCCGGGTGCGGCAGGGTCTTGTAGGACGTGTGGACCTGGAGGCATACAGCTACCGCCGGGGCGAAAAATGCACCGTGCGCCCCAGCGAGTGCACCGTGGAAAGCCGCATCCCGCCCCGCATGAAGGTGCGTACCGGCGCTGCGCTGGAAACGCCCCATATCATGATGCTGGCGGATGACCCGGACTGCACCCTCGTCGAGCCCATTGCCGCCCACAAGGACAGCCTGCCCAAGGTATACGAGGGCGAGCTGATGCTGGGCGGCGGTCATGTGGCAGGCTGGGCAGTGGAGGACCCCGCCCTCATCGCGCAGATCGAAAATGCGTTGACCGTGCTGGGCAGTCAGGAAGAATTTGACAAGAAATACCCCGATGCCACCCGCCGCGACCCGCTGACGCTGGCCGTGGGCGATGGCAACCACTCGCTGGCTACCGCAAAGGCCTGCTGGGAGGAGCTGAAAAAGACTCTGACCCCGGAGCAGGCAGAAAACCACCCCGCCCGCTGGTGTCTGGCAGAGGTGTGCAACGTGCACTCCCCGGCTATTGAGATCGAGCCCATCCACCGGGTACTGTTCAACGTGGACTGCGCCACCGTACTGCTGAGCCTCATTACATGGAGCGATTCCAACATGGCAGGCTGCTGCTTTGGCGGCAGCAAAAAGCAGCCTTTTACGCTGGCGGGCCCCCACATGGCCAATGTGCTCAGCTTTGAGGACCCCACCGAGCCGCTGACCGTGGGCACCATCGACGATTTTATTTCGGATTATATCGAGCGCCACCCGGAAGCAAAGGTGGACTATGTGCATGACGAACCGGCTGTGCGCGCTTTGTGCAAGCAGGGCGCCGTGGCGTTTTTGATGCCGCCCTTCGCCAAGAGCGACCTGTTCCGCGGCGTTGTGATGGGCGGTGTGCTGCCCCGCAAGACCTTCAGCATGGGACACGCGGAGGAAAAGCGTTACTACATCGAGTGCCGGAAGATCACAGAATAATAGGAGAACCATGACATTTAAAGAACTGAATCTGTCCGCCCCGCTGCTGCGCGCTGTGCAGGAAGCGGGCTACGAGACCCCCTCGCCCATTCAGGCAGCGGCCATCCCGCCGGTGCTGGCAGGCCGGGATCTGATGGGCTGCGCCCAGACCGGCACCGGCAAGACGGCGGCTTTTGCGCTGCCCATGCTGGACCGGCTCACCGCCAATGCGCCCCGCCGCAAGGGAGCTGTCCGCGCCCTGATCCTGACCCCCACCCGGGAGCTGGCCTTGCAGATCGGCGAAAGCTTTGAAGCCTACGGCAAGTACCTGAAATTGCGCAGCACCGTCATCTTTGGCGGCGTGGGACAGGCTCCGCAGGTGGAAGCGCTGAAAAAGGGCGTGGATATCCTCATCGCCTGCCCGGGACGGCTGAACGACCTGATCGGGCAGGGCTTTATCGACCTGTCCGCTTTGGAGATCTTTGTGCTGGACGAGGCCGACCGGATGCTGGACATGGGCTTTGTCCATGACGTGAAAAAGGTCATTGCAAAGCTGCCCGCCCAGCGCCAGAACCTGATGTTCAGCGCCACCATGCCCAAGGAGATCGAGCAGCTGGCCGCAGGCATCCTGCACGACCCGGCCTTTGTCAAGGTGGACCCGGTGTCCAGCACCGTGGACCGCATCCAGCAGAGCCTGTACTATGTGGAAAAGGGCAACAAAAAGCTGCTGCTGCCGTGGCTCATCAAAAATTTACAGCCGCCGGTGGTCAATGCGCTGGTGTTCAGCCGCACCAAGCACGGCGCGGATAAGATCGCAAAGGATCTGACAAAGCAGGGCATCCCCGCCGCCGCCATCCACGGCAACAAGAGTCAGACCGCCCGCGTCACCGCGCTGGAGGATTTCAAGTCCGGCAAGACCCGGGTGCTGGTGGCGACCGATATCGCCGCACGCGGCATTGATATCAGCGAGCTTTCCCATGTGTTCAACTACGACCTGCCCGAGGTGCCGGAGACCTATGTGCACCGCATCGGGCGCACTGCCCGCGCCGGTGCGGACGGCACCGCCGTCAGCTTCTGCGCCCCGGAGGAGCAGGAGTATCTGGCAGGCATTGAAAAGCTGAACCGCCGCAAGATCTCGGTGGTATCCGGTCATCCGTGGGACGGCGTGCCCGCCCCGGTGCGCCCGGTGCTGCCCGTGCGTGGCAAAAAGCCCCGCCCCGAAGCGGAAAACTTGGCCGAAGCGCCGAAAAAACAGGCCGAAACTGCGCCCGCAAAAGCTGCAAAGACAGCTGCGCCCGCGCCGAAGCAGGAGCCGAAGGCTGCAAAGAACGCGGTGCCTGCAAAACCGAAAAAAGAGGAAACACTGATGCAAGACAGCAACACAAAGCGCGGAGCCCGCAACGACCGCCGCGCCAACAACCGGGGCGCAAACGCCCCCAAGGAAGCGGCAGCGCCCCGCGCCCGCCGCGAGAATGCCGCCCCCGCCCGAGGCAGCAACGTCCAGCCCAAATTTGACCCCCATTTTGTCAGCGCCCCGGAGGCTACTCCGCTGCGCCCGGCACGCAAGACTCCTGTTGCTCCGGCAGCACCCGCCATCCGCAGCGCACAGGAGCCCCAGAATAACCAGAACGCAAACCGCAGCGGCAGCCGCCGCAACGACCGCAGCGACCGGGGTGAGCAGCGCAATGCCCGCCCCGCTGCCCAGAATAATAACGCCCGCCCTGCCCGCAGCGAGCGCGGCAATGCCGGGAATCAGAGCCGCACCGGCAGCGCACCCCGCGCTCCCAAGGCCGAGCCTGCCCGCCGCGGCCGCAATGCTGCCGCCCGGGACGAGGACCCGGGGCTGATGCTCATCAGCCGCCGCCCGCCCCAGCAGAAGTACACCAGCTTTGAGGAGTATATGGACGCCCACGGCGGTGCCACTGCACCCATTGAGGACCACAGCGAAGAAGTATGAGCCGGAACGAAGCCTTTACCCCGTGGCAGTGCCCCCTGTGCGGCGGCGCGCTGCAAGGGGAAAACGACCTGAAATGCGAAAAAGGCCACTGTTTTGACCGTGCCCGGGAGGGCTACTGGCATCTTTTGCCGGTGCAGAGCATGCGCACCAAAGCCCCCGGGGACAGCAAGGAAATGGTTGCCGCCCGCCGCGCCTTCCTGAACGCCGGATACTACGGCATCTTCGGGCAGGCGCTGGGGGAGTTGTGCCTTGCCCACGGCGTGCCCGCCGCCCCGGATGCCCCACTGCATCTGCTGGACGCAGGCTGCGGCGAGGGCTGGTACGACCGCTGCATCGCGCAGCAGTTCGCGGCGGCGGAAAAGCCGTTGCAGCTGGCCGGGTTCGATATCGCAAAGCCCGCGGTGCGGCTGGCGGCAAAGGCGCTGCCCGCCGCGCAGTATGCGGTGGCGTCCAGCTTCAGCCAGCCGGTGCGCACCGGCTGGGCAGACGTGCTGCTGAACTGCTTTTCGCCCTTTGCGCAGGAGGAGTTCAGCCGGGTGCTGCGCCCGGGCGGGCGCATGATCTATGTTGTGCCGGGGGCAGAGCACCTGTACCAGATGAAGGCCGTGCTCTACGAAAAGCCCTACAAAAACCCGGTGCAGCAGGTGGAGTACCCGGGCTTCCGCGCCATCGACGAGCGTGAGATGCAGGGCACCATCACTGTGCCCGCCGCCCAGCTGGAAGCCCTGTTTGCCATGACCCCCTACTACTGGAAAACGCCCCGCGACGGTGCCGCCCGCCTTGCGGCTCTGCCGCAGCTCACCACCACCATCGCCTTCCGCTTTCTGGTGTTTGAAAAGCTGTAATAAGATAAAAAAGGACTGTCGTGCAGAGTGCATGGCAGTCCTTTTTTGTTCCCATTCTCATGCTTGTTGATTTTCACAAGAACTGGCATACTAATATATCAATTTCGCACAAAAACAACGAAATCTCTTTACAAGTTCGTTATATTGTGGTACGATTTGTGCAGATTTCGATGGCGTGATACAACTGGAATGTCTATCGGGCCCGGCAGCAGGGCGTTTGCTGCACAGCTTTGGGCGGCCTTGCTCTGCACAAATGAGCCGTCTGCATTTAAAAGGAGAAATGATGATGAACAGAAGAGACTTTATGAAGCTTTCCGCCGCTTCTGCCGTGACCATGGGCGCAGTGGCTGGCATGGCGCCAGCATCCTTTGCTGAAAACGCTGGCGTGCACACCGATGCCGAGGTGCAGGCCATGGTGGCAGAGGAACTCCGCCTCTCCCGCGAGGTAGCCTTTTATCCGGCTGCTTTCCGGGGCGATTTTGACAAGTTCTATGTGCTGTTCCACAAGCTGTCCCGCGCTCAGTACGAGAAGGTGGACGGTGCAGCTGTGCCCGGCATCAATGCTTCTCACTACGAGATGTGTGTTGCTCTGACCAATGCCCGCAAGGCGCTGCGCCAGATCAAGGACCCCAAGAGCACCGTTTGGGAAATTTGGGGAGATCAGATGGCCGTGGAATCTCCGCTGCCCACCAACTGGGAAAATTGCTACGATAACGAGGGCTTCCGTCCCTTCCTGAACCCGTACCTGTTGCGAGATCAGGGCAAGGTGAAGGGCAACGTGATCATTATTGCAGGCGGCGGCAGCACCCACCGCAACAACGTGGTGGAAGGCTACCCGGTGGCCGAGTTCTTCAACAAGAACGGCTACAACGCCTTTGTGCTGCAGCGCCGCGTCAACCCTTATGCCGCTGTGGATCAGCAGCTGGATCTGGCCCGTGCTATCCGCTACATCCGCCACAACGCCTCTGAAAAACACATCGGCAAGACCGATATCATGATCGCGGTGGGCTTCTCTGCCGGCGGCATGAATGTGATGCAGGTGGTGGCCGACCAGTTCGGCACTACGAATACCCCGGATAAGGTCTATCCCAGCTACGTCTGCGATGCTGTGGACCATGAGAGCGCTGACCTGAATGTGGCGATTCCCATCTACGGCCTGTTCGTCACCGGTCTGAACTTCACGAAGAACCCCAACCTGCCTCCGGTCTTTGGTGTTGTGGGTCAGAAAGATGGCCTGAGTGCGATGATGCTGCCCGCTCTGCCGGAGTGCGCAAATATCTTCACGGACTTCAGCTTCTATCTGGCACCTGATGCGCCCCACGGTGTGGGTCTGGGCACTGGCACCAAGGGCTATGTGGACTACTACACCCAGATCGCCCAGTGGCCGGATATGGCTGTCAACTTCATCGAGAGCCGTCTGGGGCTGATGGAAAAGAAGATCGACATGGACTCCGTGGGCTTTGCATGGTAAGCTGCCCCGACAGGAGTACCTGAAAAACAACGACCCGCCGCATCTCTTTCAGTGCGGCGGGTCGTTGTTTGTAAAAATGTTATGTATGATACTCCAGCCACTTGCCCTTCCACGCATACAGGATCATGAGCAATGCGCCCAGACCCCAGCTGACGGGGTAGAGGATGAACACGCCCTCGATGCCGGAGAAGAAGGGCAGCAGAAACTGGATCCACACCACACGGAACAGGCACAGCGAGACCAGCAGCACCACCATTGGCGGGATGCTGGCACCCGTGCCGCGCACGGCGCCGGCAAGGCCGTGCAGGATGCTGAGCAGGAAGTAGAACGGACAGAACCACCGCATGGCCAGCTTGCCGTAGGTGACCACGGCCTCGTCGGCGGTGAACAGGTGCAGAATGGCGTCCTGTCCGGCCAATAGTGCCGCGCCGGTGCAAAGGGTGTAGATGACCCCGATGGCAAGGGTGACCCACACTGAGCGCTTTACCCGGTCCAGACGCCCCGCACCGTAGTTCTGCCCCACAAAGGTGGTAGCTGCCATGCTGATGCTGCTCACCGGCAGGATGTTGAAGCCGTCGATCTTCATGTAGGCGGCAAACCCGGCCATGGCGGCGGCACCGTAGCTGTTCACGCTGGCCTGCACCAGCACGTTGGAAAAGGAAATGACCATGTTCTGGATGCCGGTGGGCAGGCCCACCCGGATGATGCGGGCGGCCATCTTTTTGTGCAGGCGGATCTCGCGGGGGATCACCCGGCAGTCGTCGGTGGATTTTATCAGAAACCGCAGGCTCAGCACGCAGGACACCAGCTGGCTGATATCGGTGGCGATGGCGGCCCCCGCCACGCCCATGCGGAAGATCACGATGAACACCAGATCCAGCACGATGTTGGTCACCGAGGCCCATGCCAGATAGATGAGGGAGCGGCGGGAGTTTCCGGCGGCGTTCAGGATGCCGGCGGTCATGTTGTACACTACACTGAACAGCACGCCGCCAAAATAGATGCGGATGTAGGTCACGGCATCCCCCAGCACCTCGGCGGGGGTATTCATGGCCACCAGCAGGGCCCGGCCGCAGGCGATGCCGCCCACGGTGAGCAGCAGGCCCATGATCACGGCGATGGCCAGCGAGGTGTGCACGGCAATCTGGGCATCCTCCCGATCCTTGGCCCCCAGGTACTGGGCCACCACGACGCCGGCACCCACGGCCACGCCCTGGCTGAAGCCGATGAGCAGGAAGATGGGCGAGCCGCTGGAGCCAACGGCTGCCAGAGCGTTGCTGCCCAGGAAATTGCCCACG
>OIOR01000194.1_pt1 | contig 10767 bp, 9 predicted proteins | sample 1585601 | NCBI WGS metagenome assembly OIOR01 (sample SAMN02674597, study PRJEB24791) | human gut metagenome, SKBSTL013 | isolation source: stool | host: Homo sapiens | place: USA | reverse complement strand
CGTTTGGATCCTTTGGAAGAAGTAAAATCTTCATCTCTTTTTCCAGTTCTTCTATTCGATTCTTTGATTCATTCAATTCTTCTTTTGCAAGTTCACGCATCTCTTCATCTGATTCTTCTTCCAGGATCATCAGACTCTCTTCTACATTCTGCTTACAGTTCTTATATTCCTGATAAGCTTCAACGATTGGTGCAAGATCACTCTGCTCTTTCATCAGCTTACGGAAACGTTCCGGATCATTCGCCACATCCGGCTCCTGAAGTTCACCCATTACTTCCTGGTAACGAATTACCAAATCCTCTAATCTGTCAAACATAGTTCTATATCCTCTTCTATTTTTTATCTTCTTTATCTTTTTAATAGTACACGCCACAGACGATGCGGTCAAGTCCTGCCAGGTCCTTTTTTACGAACACCTTGTCATATCCTGCTTTTTTCATAAGATCAGAAACTTCTTTGCCCTGGTCATATCCAATCTCGAAAGCAAGTACTCCTCCTGTTTTCAGGAATTGTTTTGCATCAGTAACAATCTTCCGGTAGAAATACAATCCATCTTCTTTCCCATCCAATGCACTGAATGGATCGTGAAGTTTCACTTCGTCTTGAAGCTTCTCAATTTCTGCTGTTCTGATATAAGGTGGGTTTGATAAGATCATATCATAGGTTTCATTGACATTTTCAAAAAGATCACTCAAAATCCAGTTCACTTTTCCATTCTCATCCTTTTTCGTGCTTCTCAAATGTTTTTCATTTTTCTGCGCTACCATAAGAGCCTGCTCCGAAAAGTCAACACCTGTTCCTTCTATAAATATACCCTTTTGTTCTGCATAATGCATTACGCTCAGAAGAATACATCCTGACCCGGTACACATATCCAACAATTGCAAACAACCTTTTGATCTGAATATCTCTTGTTTCATCATCTCCAGTGCCTCTTCCACAAGCACTTCTGTATCTTGTCTTGGAATCAGCACATGTTCATTCACCAAAAATTCAAGCCCCATAAATTCCTGACTTCCTGTAATATGCTGCAATGGAATATGATTTCTTCTTTTTTCAAGATATTCTTTATACTTTTTCCATGCTTCCGGATCCATGCTCTGATCCGGATCCATATAATAGCGAGCTTTCGTAATCCCTGTCACAAATTCCAACAGATACCACGCATCCAGATCTGCCTCTGTAATTCCTGCTTTCGCAAGAATTTCTTTTCCTTCTTTATATGCATTTTTCAAACTTATTGAATCGCTGCAATCTGTTTTATACACTGTCCTCTTGTCTGATTCTGTTCTCATTGCTTCAGGTTCTCCTCCTGCCATGTCTTCCAGTCAAACACTGCTTCCACTGCTTTGATCCCAACCTCGATCATACTGTCATCCGGTTCCTTTGTTGTCAGATTCTGAACCCAGAGTCCCGGTTTACTGAGTACATTGATTACCGGATGATCACTGTTTCCTGCCAGACGGATCAATTCATAAGAGATTCCTGCAATCAACGGAAGCAGGGCGATCCGAAGAAGTACTCTCACAATCTGGGACTTTGCCGTAATAAAAAAGCAGACAATAATGCTTACGATCATGACAAAGAAAAGAAAGCTCGTTCCACATCTCTTATGTTGTTTGGAACTCTTCCGTACATTTTCTACATTTAATTCCAATCCATGTTCGATGCAATTAATACATTTATGCTCTGCCCCGTGATACATAAATGTTCTCTTAATATCCTTTGTTCTGGAAATCAGAACAATATAGATCAGGAAAATAGCAACGCGGATCACACCTTCTAAAACAGTCATTACAAGATGTGAAGAGGTATGCTTTTCTATAATACTACTCAGATAATACGGAAGAACCATAAAAATACCAACCGCAATCAAGACAGAAACCACAACTGTCAGATTCATGATCAGTTTTTCCTTCTTCTCCTGCTTTCTTGCCTCATCTTCTGTAAGAATTTCTTCTTCCTCGTCTTCAAAAAAACTTGCAGAATAAGTCAATGTCTTCATTCCCAGCACAAGAGAATCCACAAAATTAAAAATCCCCCGAATGAAAGGAATCTTTTGCGGTGCCTTCCATGGGAGAACTCCTTTGTATTCCTGAATATCAACTTCAATCTCTCCATCTGGTTTCCGGACGGCAACGGAATATGTTTCCCGATTCTTCATCATAATGCCTTCCAGCACTGCCTGGCCGCCTATATTCGATGATTTCATATATTTCTCCTAAACACAAAGAGGACTGAGATTTCCACCTCAGCCCTCATCACTTCGTATTTCTTATTTAATACCGTATTTCTTATTGAACTTATCAACACGGCCACGAGCCTGTGTTGCTTTCTGCTGACCTGTGTAGAATGGATGACACTTGGAGCAGATTTCTACGTGGATGTTCTCCTTTGTAGATCCTGTAACAAATGTGTTTCCACAGTTGCATGTTACAGTTGCCTGATAATAATTAGGATGGATACCTTCGCGCATGATTTTCACCTCTCTATTTTTAAATTACTTATTATTTTCTCTAAACAGCTTTCTAATTGTATCACACATTTTTTAATAATGCAACACCTTTTTAAATAAATTTCTGACGGATGATCTGCTGAACAAGCTCTTCGTTTGTTTTTGTACGGGAAAACATATTCAAAAGATTGTCCACTGCCTCTTCTGATTTCATGCCGTTCATTGCTTTTCTCATAATATAAACTGCATCCTGTTCTTCCTTTGTAAGAAGAAGATCTTCTCTTCTTGTTCCTGATTTTGGAATATCAATTGCCGGGAACACTCTTTTCTCCTGAAGCTTTCTGTCAAGCATCAGTTCCATGTTACCTGTCCCCTTAAATTCTTCATAAACAACATCATCCATCTTGCTTCCTGTATCAACCAGTGCTGTTGCAAGAATCGTAAGGCTTCCACCTTCTCTCATATTTCTTGCTGCTCCGAAGAAACGCTTTGGACTGTAAAGTGCTGCCGGATCAAGACCTCCGGAAAGTGTTCTTCCTGATGGTGGAACGATCAGGTTATATGCTCTTGAAAGTCTTGTGATGCTGTCAAGGAGAATCATAACGTCTTTTCCATGCTCTACCAGACGTTTTGCTCTTGAGATAACCATTTCTGATACTCGTTTGTGATGCTCCGGAAGTTCATCAAATGTAGAATGAATCACCTCTACATTCGGACCTTCAATTGCCTCACGAATATCAGTTACCTCTTCCGGACGTTCATCGATCAACAGAATCAGAAGATGCATATTCGGTTCTGTCTTCTGTACAGATAATGCAACTTCTTTTAATAATGTAGTTTTTCCTGCTTTCGGTGGAGATACAATCATACCTCTCTGTCCCTTTCCAATAGGGGAAACAAGATCAACAATACGCATTGCTGTTGTACAGCCCGGATTCTCCAGACGGATTCTCTGATTCGGGAAAATCGGAGTCAGGTCTTCAAAGTTCTTTCTCTTCATTGCCTCTGCCGGGCGCAGTCCATTGATCGTAGACACATAAAGAAGTGCACTGAACTTTTCTCCCTGCGTCTTAACTCTTGTATTTCCTGTCAGGATATCGCCTGTTTTAAGTCCGAATCTGCGAATCTGGGAAGGCGCAACATAGACATCTCCATCTCCCGGAAGATAATTGTCAGAACGAATGAATCCATATCCATCCTGAAGTACCTCAAGGATTCCGTTTGCTGTAAAACCACTGTCCAGCTGTTCAATATCTGTCTCTTCTTTTTTCTCTTCTTTTACTTCTTCTCTCGCTTCTTCTGCTGCCTCTTTCTGCTCTTCCTGCTCATCCAGCTCAAGCATTGCATCGATCAGATCGCCTTTCTTTAATGTAGAAACACCTCTCATCTTTCTTGCTTTTGCAAGTTCTTTCAATGTTGCCAGCGGCAATGATTCATATTTTTCTCGTGTCATATTCTTTTCCTTTCTTTTCAGGTAAATTTGTTCTGTCAATCCACTTCACATGTGCCCTTTTCACATACTGGATTATTCATTCATACTTCGGGAATACAAGTCTGATTCGACTTTAATGGAAATTTGCTTTAAATATGGTGTTATTATACAGTATATTTTTCTAAAAAGAAAGAACTTTTTGAACTTTTCTCTGTTTTCCTGTACTTGCGTGTTTCCTTTTTCAGTGGTATCATTAATTCAATCAAATCAGAGAGGTATAAAATCATGACAAACAATGAAAAAGCTTTAAAAATGCATGAAGAATGGAATGGTAAGATAGAGACAACCGCAAAGGCGCATGTCAACTCAAGAGAAGATCTTGCCATCGCTTATACTCCGGGTGTTGCTGAACCTTGTAAGGTGATCGCACAGGATCCTGAAGCCGCATATAAATACACTATGAAAGCCAATACAGTTGCTGTTGTATCTGACGGAAGCGCTGTTCTTGGTCTTGGAAACATCGGTGCACTTGCTGCTATGCCGGTTATGGAGGGAAAAGCGGTCCTGTTCAAGGAATTCGGTGGCGTCAATGCAGTTCCGATCTGTCTGGATACACAGGACACAGAAGAGATCATTAAATCTGTAGTCAACATCGCGCCGGCTTTCGGCGGAATCAACCTGGAAGATATTTCAGCTCCACGCTGTTTCGAAATCGAAACACGCCTGAAAGAACTTCTGAACATTCCGGTTTTCCATGATGACCAGCACGGAACAGCTATCGTTGTCCTCGCCGGAATCATCAATGCCCTGAAAGTAACTGGAAAGAAAAAGGAAGATTGCCGTGTTGTAGTGAATGGAGCCGGATCTGCCGGAGTTGCTATCACAAAGCTGCTTCTCACTTATGGTTTCCCTCATATTACAATGTGTGACATCAACGGAATCATTTCCAAGAACTCACCGAACCTGAACTGGATGCAGCAGCAGATGACTGAAGTTACAAATCTAGAAGAACGCACAGGAACACTTGCCGATGCATTAAAAGGTGCTGATATTTTCGTTGGTGTTTCTGCTCCGAATATTGTTTCTAAAGAGATGGTTGCTTCCATGAATAAGAATGCGATTCTGTTCGCCATGGCGAACCCTGTACCGGAGATCATGCCTGACCTTGCAAAAGAAGCAGGTGCCAAAGTTGTCGGAACAGGACGTTCTGACTTCCCGAACCAGGTAAACAATGTTGTTGCATTCCCTGGTATTTTCAAAGGTGCATTAGAAGGACGTGCCACACAGATTACAGAAGAAATGAAACTTGCCGCTGCCAATGCAATCGCAGGTCTTGTTCCGGAAGAAGAATTGAATGAAAACAACATTCTTCCGGAAGCCTTTGATCCTCGTGTAGCAGACACAGTAAGCAAAGCAATTAAGGATTTAATCTAATATGTGGGGAGAGAAGCGCTACCACTCTCTTGACTATGCATTGAAATCCCAGTTTGGAGAGAAAGTATATCGCATTGCATTGAACGGCGGTATGACTTGTCCGAACCGTGATGGTAAGATCGGATATGGTGGCTGTATTTTCTGCAGTGGTATGGGTTCTGGAGATTTTGCCGGTTCTGCCTGCAAAACGATTACAGAACAGCTTGCAGAAGGGAAAGCCATTCTTGCCAGAAAGCGTCCGGTGCATGCTTATATCGCATATTTCCAGGCCTTTACGAGTACCTATGCCCCCATAGAATATTTGCGGAAAGTTTTTACAGAAGCAATTGAGGACCCCGATGTGAAAGTACTTGCAATCGCAACCCGCCCTGACTGTTTAGATTCTGATGTTCTGGAACTTTTAGATGAATTGAATCAGATCAAGCCTGTCTGGGTTGAACTTGGTCTTCAAACCATTCACCCCGAATCCGCCAGATACATTCGCAGAGGCTATCCTTTAGAGGTATTTGATACTGCTGTGCATGAACTGAAACGCCGGAATCTGACTGTTATCGTACATGTCATTTTATTTCTGCCCGGAGAGACTCACGAAATGATGCTTGAGACAATCGATTATCTGAATCATTCAAATATTGACGGAATCAAGTTACAGCTTCTCCACATTTTGAAAGGAACTGATCTTGCAGTTGAGTATCAGAAAAGTCTTTCAGATCCTGCCTATACCGGTCCTGCTTTTCATATCCCGGATGCGGACGAATACATCCGTCTGCTCACTGAATGTGTCCAGCATTTACGTCCGGAAATCGTCATTCACCGACTGACCGGTGACGGACCGAAGGATCTCTTGATCGCACCTCTGTGGACAGGCGCAAAACGAACTGTTTTAAATCAGATCCACAAATATATGAAAGATCATGACTTGTACCAGGGAAAGGAGTATTATGGCTGAAACATTTACATTATATAAACTGATCGTGTTGTACATGTTGGATAGAGTCGATTTTCCGCTTACAACTTCCCAGATATCAGAATTCATTCTGGATAAAGGGTATACAACTTATTTCCGTCTTCAGTCTGCACTTGCAGAATTAACGGATTCCGGGCTTCTGAAAATTGAGCTGACACATAATCGTACGCTTTATAATCTCACAGAAGAAGGGGCTGCTACGATCAACTATTTCAGAAATAAAATTTCTCCTGAGATTCGTCAGGAAATTGATAATTTTATCAATGAGAAAAAATATGATCTGAAAGAAGAGGTTTCTGTTAAATCAGATTACTATCTGAATACAAACCATGAATATGAAGTAAAATGCCAGATTTTAGAAAATGGCTCCCACCTCATTGATATGACACTCACTGTGCCAACTCAGACTGAGGCAGAAGCCATTGTAAATAACTGGAATCGAAAGAATCAGGAGATTTACGCTTTACTGCTCTCGCAGCTTCTGTAAACGCTCCTTGATCTGTTTCTCATAACCAAGGTCGCCGGGTTCATAGAACCTGGCGTCTTTTATTTCATCCGGAAGATACTGCTGATCCACATAATGATTTGGATAATCATGTGCGTACTTATATCCTATTCCGTGTCCTAATTTCTGTGCACCTTTATAATGTGCATCCTGAAGGTGTGTCGGAACCGTTGTTTTATTGTTCCGTACTGCATCATTCGCTGCAAATATTGCATTAACGGCAGAATTACTCTTTGGCGCAGATGCCACATAAGTCACCGCCTGTGAAAGAATGATCTGAGATTCCGGCATTCCGATCCGCTCAACTGCCTGTGCAGCCGCAACCGCAACAGTAAGTGCCATCGGATCCGCATTTCCAACATCTTCAGATGCACAGATCACAATTCTTCTCGCTATAAACTTCACATCTTCTCCTGCATACAACATCTTTGCAAGATAAAAGACCGCTGCATCCGGATCTGAGCCGCGCATGCTCTTAATAAATGCAGAGATAATATCGTAATGGTTATCTCCTTTTTTGTCATAATTCACCACTCGTTTCTGGATGCATTCTGACGCAACATCCAGAGTAATATGAATTTGTCCATCTTCACTTCTGTCCGTTGTCAGTACACCCAGTTCAATCGCATTCAGTGCGTTTCTTGCATCTCCACCTGACACATCTGCCAAAAATTCAAGTGCATCATCTTCTATCACTGCATGAAAGCTTCCAAGACCTTTCTCAGTATCATTCACTGCACGGAGAAGCAGTTCCTTAATATCTGTCTTCTCCAATGGACGCAATTCAAAAATACTTGATCTCGAAATCAAAGCTCCATTTACCTCAAAATAAGGATTCTCCGTTGTTGCGCCAATCAGGATCAACGTTCCATCTTCCACAAATGGAAGCAGATAATCCTGCTGCCCTTTATTAAAGCGATGAATCTCATCAATAAAAAGAATCGTCTTTTTTCCATACATTCCCTGCAGATCTTTTGCTTCTTTCACTACTTCTTCCATATCTTTCTTTCCGGCAACTGTCGCATTGATCTGTTTGAACTCTGCGCTGGTCGTATGTGCGATCACCTTTGCCAGTGTTGTCTTTCCTGTTCCCGGAGGTCCGTAAAAAATCAAAGAACTCAGCTTATCTGCCTTAATTGCCCGGTAAAGCAATTTATCTTTTCCTATGATATGCTTCTGTCCCACTACTTCATCCAGTGTCACCGGACGCATCCTGGATGCAAGCGGGGATTCCTTCTCTTTATTTGTCTCTCTCATATAATCAAATAAATCCATCTTTCTCTCCTGTTTTCAATCTTATATTCACATCTTCAATCCATAATCAGATGATCCACTGTCACAAACTCATAGCCTTTTCCCTGCAGCAGATCTACAATCCGTATAGCTGCCTGCACAGAAGAAGGATAACAATCATGTAATAAAATAACATCTCCCGGATTTATCTCTTCCACAACTGTTTTTACAACCGCCCCTGTATCTTCGGTCATCCAGTCCAGCGGATCCACCGTCCATCCGATATATATTCTGTTCAGATCTTGTTCGCTGTCCACCGGGAGTTCCCCGTAAGGCGCTCTTGCGAACACCGGTTGTTTTCCCGTTATCTTTTCAATCACTGTATCTGTCTGTTCCAGTTCTTTCTTTGCTTCTCCCGTTTCCAGCTTTGACAGATTGCAATGTGTATAAGTATGATTTCCGATCAAATGACCTTCTTCATACATTCTTTTCACAATTTTTTCATTCTCGTCTTTTTCTACATTTTCGCCGATCAGGAAAAAGGTTGCCCGCACTTTACGTTCCTTCAATCCATCCAGTAGAATCGGGGTCGAGGATGCATTTGGCCCGTCATCAAATGTAAGCGCAACAACCGGTTTTACCTCATCTGATACATTCTGACTTCGCACTGAATCAGATGAAACGCTCATTGTTTTTCTCCCATCCATTTTTATCAGAAATGGGGACATACCCAAAAACACCAGAAGACAGAAAAACTGTACTACATAACCCCATCTTTTTCCAGACATCATGACAGCTTCCCGCCTTTGACATTCTTACTCTATTCTTATGTCCTGCACCTCGGCATCATTCCTTCTTTTTTCTATGCTTTTCTCTGTATTCCGTCGGACTTGTCTTCTTCACTTTCCGGAATGCCTTCGAAAAATAAAGATTATTCTCAAAACCAACAGAATATGCAATCGCCGAAACCGACAGCCCCGTCTCTTTCAACAGACGGCAAGCCTGCTGGATTCTGTATTCTGTCAGATATTCTTTTGGCGAACAATTCATATAGGTCTGAAAAGAGCGGAACAGATAACTTCTGCTGATTCCTACATAGTCTGCAATATCTTCCACCGTCACGGGATAAGAATAATTGGTTTCTATATAGTTTTCTGCCTTTTCTACATACAAAAGCTTTGTATCTCTTTCCTGATCTTCCCCTTCATGATAATGCATAAAGACTGACAGAAGACTGTAAAGTGCTCCTGTCATGGCAACCGCTTCTTCATACCCATTGCCCTTTGCATTATAAATCTGTTCCAATCCATTCCGAATCTGGTCATCCGGCACATTTCCTCTTTTTAAAAAAGGACGTTCTTTTAAAAAACCTGTATTTCGAATGATCGATGCCGCATCCGTCCCCATGAATCCTGCCCAGGCATATTCCCATGGCTCCTGCTGATCGGCATAATACTTTACTTCCACGCCCGGATATAAGATAAAAGTATCTCCGGCTTCTAATTTCCATGTCTTTTCTCCAACTGTATAGTATCCTGTTCCTGACAAAATATGATGGATACAATAATGATCCCTGACTCCGGGTCCCCACTGATATCCTGCTTCACACCTTTGATATCCCGTGTTATATACAGACAGCGAAGTCATCAGAATTTCTCCTGACTTATACGAATGTTTGTAAGTCTCTGCCATCTTCCGGCTCCTTTCCCGTATCCTGTGATCTATGATGTGAGTGCCAAAAGAAAATTTTGCCACTCACTGATGTAACCGGATTGCTCCATTGCTATGCAATTCCCGCAATCCTCATCATCATTATTATAACACCTCGTCTTTTTAATGCAACATTATTACATACCACAGCACGTATTTTTTATAGACGTTTCCACTCGTTAACGCTATAATAAATATAAATAAATCAGATCGATACGATTACTTTAAATGGAGGTAAATAATGATGAAGAAAAAATTGTTTGATATGTTTGCAGAACTTTTTGGTGATTCCGAAGGAGCTCGTTTTTACTTTTCTCCTGGACGCGTGAATCTGATTGGTGAACACACAGATTATAACGGTGGACATGTATTTCCATGTGCACTGACACTTGGTACTTACGGTGCCGCACGCAAAAGAGAGGATAACAAGATCCATCTTTATTCCATGAATCTGGACTCCTTTGGTGTTGTAGAAGCATCTCTCGATGATCTGACAAATAAAAAAGAATACAACTGGGCAAACTATCCGCTTGGTGTAGTCTGGGCATTCAAAGAAAAAGGACATACAATCACAAGTGGTTTTGATATGGTAATCTGGGGAAATATCCCGAACGGTTCCGGACTTTCCTCTTCTGCTTCCCTTGAAGTTCTCACTGGTGTGATCCTGACAGACCTGTTCGAGATCAAAGATCTTTCCATGACAGATCTTGCACTGATCGGCCAGTATTCTGAGAATAACTTCAATGGATGCAACTGTGGTATCATGGATCAGTTTGCTGTTGCCATGGGTAAAAAAGACCACGCAATTTTCCTTGACACAAGTGATTTAAGCTACGAATATGCACCTTGCGTTCTTGATGGTGCCAAGATTGTGATCACAAACAGTAAAGTAAAGCATAGTCTTGTTGATTCTGCTTATAACGACAGAAGAAACGAATGTGCTGCTGCACTGAAAGCACTTCAGAGCGAACTTGACATTCAGGCACTTGGCGATCTTACTCCTGAAGAATTCGAGGCACACAAATCCTTGA
>OIOR01000186.1_pt1 | contig 10969 bp, 8 predicted proteins | sample 1585601 | NCBI WGS metagenome assembly OIOR01 (sample SAMN02674597, study PRJEB24791) | human gut metagenome, SKBSTL013 | isolation source: stool | host: Homo sapiens | place: USA | reverse complement strand
TTCTTCAGTTCCAAAAACTCTCTGTGCATAATGAACCGACTGCATGGCATCTTTGCCATAGAAATCAGCTCCTATCATATCTGCGTAGTCCTGATTCAGTACAGCGCCTCCTACCATCACAAGACAATGCGGAGCTTTCTCTCTAAGCTGTCTGATCGTCTCTTCCATACTTACGACAGTTGTTGTCATCAAAGCACTTAATCCTACCAGATGAATATCCTGTTCAAGTACTGTATCAACAATTGTCTCCGGCGGAACATCCTTTCCAAGATCGATCACATCAAAGCTATAGTTTTCAAGCAGAACCTTCACGATATTTTTACCGATATCATGGATATCCCCTTTTACTGTAGCAAGAATGATCTTTCCTTTCTTCTCCTGAACTTCTCCGCTGCTATCCATTTTCTCTTTAAGCACCGCAAATGCTGTCTTGGCCGCTTCAGCACTCATCAGTAGCTGAGGCAAAAAGACTGTTCCCTTCTCAAATCCTTCACCTACCGTATTCAGTGCCGGGATCAGCTCTTCGTTAATGATCTCCAGACCATCTTTCTCCTGAATCATCTCAGATGTAATGCTGTTCGCCTCTTCACGAAGCCCTCTTTCAATTGCACTTTTCAGTGTCATCTTGTGAGCTGAACCTGTTGCGGAAACCGGAGCTGTTCCCGGCTGCTGTGCATATTTATTAATATAATTCTCACAGTTGCTGTCCAGATTCATTAACGCATGGTATGCATACCATGCCTTCATCATATCCTCCGAGTTCGGATTGATAATTCCAACGCTCAGACCATTCTGCATTGCCATCGTATAAAAGATGGAGTTTACAATCGGTCTGCTTGGGAGACCGAAAGAAATATTTGATACACCAAGCACAGTACACACACCAACTTCGTCACGAAGTCTGCGAAGTGTCTCAAGTGTCACCTTTGCTCCTTCCGGTTCTGAACTGATCGTCATTGCCAGGGCATCAATTACAATATCTTTCTTCTCGATACCGTATTTTGCTGCCTCTGCGATAATCTTCTTCGCAATCTGTACACGTCCCTCGGCTGTTGCCGGGATTCCGTCTTCATCAAGTGCCAGGCCGATCACAACACCGCCATACTTCCGGATCAGTGGGAATACTGCATCCATTGACTCCTGCTTTCCACTGACTGAATTGACCATCGCCTTACCATTGTAAATGCGAAGTGCATTCTCCATCGCAACCGTATCAACCGTATCAATCTGAAGTGGAAGATTTGTCACACTCTGAAGTTCCTGAACAACTTTCTTCATCAATGTCGGCTCGTCAATATCCGGAAGTCCTACGTTAACATCCAGAATATGTGCACCGTTATCCTGCTGTGCAATTCCTTCTTTTAAAATATAATCAAGATCATGTTCCTTAAGCGCCTGTTTAAAGCGTTTCTTTCCGGTTGGATTAATACGCTCACCAATAATCTTTGATCCGGTTCCAAGGAACACACTCTGTCCGTAAGAAGATACTACAGTATAACTTTTCTTCTCAATCGGCTTCACCGGAATGTCTTTACACTGCTTCACCATCTCTGCAATATGTGCAGGAGTTGTTCCGCAGCATCCCCCGATCACAACTGCCCCAAGATCAACAACATGACGCATAACAGAAGCAAATTCTTCCGGAGAAACATCGTAATAAGTTTCTCCGTCTTTCTGCTTAGGAAGACCTGCATTCGGTTTGACGATCACAGGCACAGAGGAGTACTTCATGATCTGCTCCAGGATCGGCAGCATCTGCTCTGGTCCCATTCCACAGTTGATTCCAAGAGCATCAATCCTTAATCCTTCAAGCATTGCCACAACAGACGGAACATCTGCTCCGGTCAGAAGCTTACCACGCTCGTCAAAAATCGTCGTAGCGAAAACCGGAAGAGATGTATTCTCTTTCGCTGCAAGCACTGCTGCCTTCAGTTCATAAGTGTCACTCATGGTCTCAATATGGATCAGATCCGCACCGGCTTTCTCTCCGAGGATCATAACTTCTTTGAATGTCTCATATGCTGTCTCGAAGTCCAGATCACCCATCGGTTTTAAAAGCTTTCCTGTCGGTCCGACATCCAGTGCTGTGTAGATTCTTCTTCCACCACTTGCCTCTTCAGCCGCATCCTTCACATGCCTGATTGCAAGACGGATAATTTCTTCCAATGGAAAATCATCGCAATGGAATTTCAATGCATTCGCTCCAAATGTGTTTGCAAGTACAATATCACTTCCTGCTGAAATATATTGTTTGTGAATGTTTTTGATTTCATCCGCATGTGTAACGTTCCACGTCTCCGGTAACTCTCCCGGCTGAAGTCCCTTTGCCTGAAGCAAGGTTCCCATTCCGCCGTCAAAATATAATAACTCTTTTCCCAGGCGTTCTCGTATCATCTTCTTGTATCAATCCTTCCTCTCTTATCTCTTGCTTATCGTCGGTATTCACAATCTTTTTTTGTACAGACCTCACATCCTGAGATTGGACATCTGTCCTTCTGTGTACTGATTCCAATTACTGCTGTTACCGACTTTGTTGGTGTCATCATAAAGCTGTCTGTCAAAGTCAACCCGATTGTCTTTGCACAATTCAACATTCGTACGACTGGTTCCTGATAACAGATATCAAAATCTCCATATCCGGGACTGAATCTCGGTCTTAAATACAAATGTTCTTCTTTAAGTTCTGCCGCAATCTTCTTCTGACACTCATCACAATATTCTTCTAACATTGCTGCTGCACAAGACTGCAAAATAACTGCTCTTGCCATATCTGTCAAAGAAATCCTGCGCATCAGCCGGTCAACTCCGGCGCCAAGTGTTGCTCCAAAAAGAACAACCTGGCGGCATCCTTTCAGATTTCTACTCAGGCTCTTACTTCGAATCTCCATCTGTCCAATAACCAGTCTTCCGTCATCTGTATGATTCAGATCAAAAATTTGGCAGATGGACTTAGGCCCTGCTTCCTGTTCCAGGTCTTTGAAAGACTGTTGGATCAGTTCCAAGGTTCGTTCATCTGCCTCATTTTTTCCAAATCCCAGATAACGAACTGCTTCACGTACTCTCTTCTCTGTCTCTATCATCTGGTCATTCACTTTCTTAACACTTGATAATCTCGGAAAGATTATTCATAATCGCAATTGCGATCTCTGGCTTATTCATAGAATAAATATGAATATTATTCACACCGTTCGCAAGAAGGTCAATAATCTGATCTGTCGCATAAGCAATTCCCGCCTGCTTCATTGCCTCCGGAGAGCTTCCGAAGCGATCTAATATTGCAAGGAATCTTCTCGGAAATACTGTTCCGGAAAGTTCCTGGCTTCGCTTCATCTGAGCAGCACTGGTGATCGGCATGATTCCCGGAAGAACCGGAACTGTGATCCCTGCTTCTCTGATTCTGTACAGGAAATTATAATGGATATCATTATCAAAGAACATCTGTGTTGTAAGGAAATCAACTCCACTGTCTACCTTCTGTTTCAGATAACGGATATCATCCTCTTTATGTTCCTGCTCCACATGTCCTTCCGGATAACATGCTGCACCAATACAGAAATCCCCATGTTTCTTGATTTCCTGTACCAGTTCATAAGCATAATGGAATCGATCTCCATCAGGGAATGTCATGCCTTCCGGAATATCTCCTCGTAAAGCGAGAATATTCTCGATTCCATGAGCCTTCAGGTTTTCAATCACCTCTCCAACTTCTTCTTTTGTGGATGAAGCACATGTCAGATGTGCAAGACTCATCACTCCGAGATCATCCTTAATATGGGATGCGATCTTCGCTGTGTTCTTGCTTGTTCCGCCACCGGCTCCATAGGTTACGCTGATATAAGATGGGTTCAGTTTGGCAATCTCATCTGTTGCTGATAATACTTTGTCAAATCCTGCATCTGTCTTCGGCGGAAACACCTCAAAAGAAATGTGGATGCCTTTCTGGTTCAGTTTGTCAATAATTTTCATCGGGTCTGTTACTCCTTGCTCTTGTGTTACTCTTGTATTACTTCTTTGTTACTTCTTATAATTCTTATTCTCCGATCAGACTTCTGTACAGATCTTCATACTGTCTTGCAGAATTCATCCATGAGAAATCCTGAGCCATCGCACGCTCGATCATCTTGTTCCAGTCACGTTTCTTATCATAATAGATTCTTTCTGCATAACGTACAGTGTTCAACATCTCATGCGCATTATAATTAGAGAAACTGAATCCTGTACCTGTCTTCTCAAACTCATTGTACGGTTCTACAGTATCTTTCAATCCTCCTGTCTCACGAACGATCGGAAGTGTTCCGTATCTCAGACTCATCAGCTGGCTGAGTCCGCATGGCTCGAATAAGGATGGCATAAGGAATGCATCACATCCGGCATAAAGTCTGTGAGAAAGATCATCGGAATAGAAAATATTCGCTGAAACCTTTCCTGCATACTTCCATGCAAAGTGACGGAACATATTCTCATATTTCGGATCTCCTGTTCCAAGTACTGCAATCTGCACTGCATCCTGACACATCTCATCCATCATATAATCGATCAGATCAAATCCTTTCTGGTCTGTCAGACGGGAAACGATTCCGATCAACATTACATGATTGTCTTTATCCAGTCCAAGTTCTTCCTGAAGAGCGGCCTTATTCACCGGTTTGTTTTTCCGGAAATTCTCAACATTAAATGTCTTTGCGATTCTATAATCTGTATCCGGATTCCAGTCATTGTAATCCAGACCATTCACAATACCGCAAAGATCATTTGATCTTGCTGCCATCAGTCCGTCAAGACCTTCTCCATAGAACGGTGTCTTGATCTCTTCTGCATAGCTGTGACTTACTGTTGTCACCTTATCTGCATAAACAATACCGCCTTTGAGCATATTAGCATCTTTATATGCCTCAAGCTTATCCGGAACGAAATAATAATCCGGAAGTCCTGTGATTCCCTGTACAGTCTTTGTATCCCATACCCCCTGGAACTTCAGGTTATGTATTGTCATAACTGTCTTGATTCCTCTGTAATATTCTCCAAAGAAGCGGAAATTATCCAGATATACCGGAATCAGACCTGTCTGCCAGTCATGACAGTGAATCAGATCCGGACGGAACCCAATGACCGGAAGAATACTTAAAACTGCCTTACAGAAGAAAGAGAATTTTTCAATATTCCACTTCGGATCTCCATCATATGGAGCAAATCCCGAAAAATAAAATTCATTATCAATGAAATAAAATGTAACTCCATTTAATTCTGTCTTAAAGATTCCGACATAGCGATCCTCTCCTGCAAAATCCATGTAGAAGTTTGTGATATACTCCAGGCGCTCTACCCACTCCTGTTTCATACACATGTACTTAGGTAAAACTACACGGCAGTCATATTTCTCTTTATCAAAATCTTTTGGAAGTGAACCTACAACGTCAGCAAGACCCCCGGTCTTTATAAATGGTACACATTCTGATGAAGCGAACAAAATGTTTTTCATACTTAGATCCTCCACTTTCACTTGCCCTCTTTCAGCAATTACTTATAAAATATTATACCGCATTTTTATCATAATGCAAAGGATTTCTCATTGTATTTTACTTCTTATTTTCCATGCCTGTATTCCAATTGTATTGTATCTGCGATCAGAGCAATAAATTCAGAATTTGTCGGTTTCCCTTTTCCATTGCTTACTGTATACCCAAAAAGTTCATCCAGAGTGTCCAGCTTTCCTCTACTCCATGCCACTTCAATCGCATGTCGGATCGCACGTTCTACTCTGCTTGATGTTGTCTGATACTTCTTTGCAACGGTTGGATACAGGATCTTTGTGATTGCATTGAGCACATCCATATCATCTACCGCCATCATAATCGCATCTCTCAGATAATGATACCCCTTAATATGAGCCGGTATTCCGATTTCATGCAGCATATTTGTCACTCGTGTCTCCAGACTTTCTCCTCTGTTATCAGATACCGCCTCAGAGCTTCTTGTTTCCATACCGTGTGACATCCGCCCCGCACTTCGGATTCGTTCTAACAACATCTCATTTTGAAACGGTTTCATCATATAGTAATTTGCACCTTTATTAAAAGCATCTTCTGTAATCTTTTCTTGCCCAACTGCTGTGATTACGATAAAATACGGATGCTTGCTGACAGTTTTGTCATGATTGATCCGGTCCATGACCGTCAATCCATCCATTTTCGGCATAATCAGGTCGAGAAGAACAACATCTGGCTGTTTATCTTTGATGATCTGACACATCTCTTCACCATTTTTCGCCTTTCCGACCAGATTCATGTCTTTTTCCATCCCAATCACACGATCCAAAAGATCCAAAATTTTCTGGTTATCATCAGCAATGGCTATTTTCAAATGTTCCATCTTCTTCTCTCCTTTTTCTGAGAACGTTTGTCTTGTTACACCACTCGTGTATTATATTCCAGCTTTTTTGTCGTATTCAAGAAAATCTTGCAGTAGTATTTCGACATCCTTTTCGACCCTTTTCACGATTCTTCCTCTTTCAACATATTTTCAATAAAAATACCGTATCCTTTTGTCGAATCCTGTACAAACACATGCGTTACAGCTCCGATCAGTTTTCCATTCTGAATGATGGGACTCCCGCTCATCCCCTGAATAATGCCCCCTGTCTTTTCCAGCAATTCCGTATCTGTCACCTGAATTACCATTCCTTTGTTCACCTGGTCGGATTCTTTGTCAATTTGTGTTATACAGATTGTGTATTCTTTCACCTCACCATCAATGTAGCAGCGAATCCTTGCCTCTCCCGTCTTTATTTCCTCTTTTTTTGCTACCTGTATCGGAACTTCCTCTCCTATCCAGCTTCTGTCTGAATTTAATTCTCCATAAATACCCGCATCCGTATTTTTCTCGATCACTCCAAGCCGATGAAACCGATTATAAACAATAATCCCTTCCATTGTTCCGGGATTCCCTTTGCTTCCCTTTTGCACTTTCTGAATACTGGTTCTATAAAGCGTTCCTCTTTTGATCGTAAGAAGTGTACTTGTATCAATATCATGAATACCATGTCCCAGTGCTGCGAACCTGTTATTTTTTGTCAAAAATGTGATTGTCCCAAGCCCCTGTACATTATCTCTCACCCAGATTCCAAGTCGATAATTTCCTTTTGAAATCTGCACAGGAGTCAATTTCTTTTCTAATATCGTATTTTCGCGTCTGACTGTCAGAAGGACCTTCTCTCCATCCAGATGTTCCACCAGATCCATCAACTGTTTTTTTCCCTCAATCTTCTGGTGATTTACTTCTGTAATATAATCACCGGAACTCACTACGCCCTGTGCAGGTGTATATTCCTTTCCATCCATCCCCGTCATTTTCTCCGTGTCTAAAACCAGTACACCATCCGTTTCCATATAAATTCCAACCGGCATTCCTCCAAGTAGAACCGTATCGTCTTCCTTTTCCGCAGCCAGACTTTCCACTTCCCGGCCACTGACTTCCGTATTTTCCATAAATCCCGTAATCTGTGCACAGCCACATAGCATCAACAGACAGAACAGAAACAACAGACCTGTCCTGCTCATATTCCTTTTCCTGCGTTCTTTCATAATCCACACTCCTCTCTTGCAAATATTAAAAGCAGATGCTGTTTGCATCTGCTCTTAGTATGTGTGGATCTTCTTCTTTTCACACTGGTATTATTTTTCTCTTTTTGCCAGTTCTTTCATTTCTCTGGCACTGTCTATGATTCCATCTGTCACATTTGCTCCCCCAAGAAGTCTTGCAAGCTCTGCAACAGAGTCTTCCTGATCAAGTCTCTCGATCTGTGTTCTCACAGAATTATCTTCTGCCTCTTTATGAATACAAAAATGAACATCTGCTGCCGCTGCGATCTGTGAAAGATGTGTAATACAAATTACCTGACGGCTCTTTCCGATCAACTGCAGTCTCTCTCCGACACGACCTGCTGTGATTCCTGATATTCCACTATCAATCTCATCAAATATCAAAGTCGGTGTATCTTCTTCATCTGCAAGTACAGTCTTGATTGCAAGCATAATACGGGATAGCTCTCCTCCGGATGCGACATCCCCCAGTGGACGCACAGGTTCTCCCGGATTAACCGACAGATAAAACTCTGCATCATCTTTTCCTTGTGCAGAATAACTTTTTGCTTCTGTCAATCGAATTTCAAAACGTGCATCCAGGAAATTCAGTTCCGACATCTGATGAACAATTTCCTCGGCAAATTTAACTGCGTTTTGTTCACGCACTTCATGCAGTTCCATCGCAGCCTTTTCCATCTGCTTTTCTGCTTTTTTCTGTTTCTCCAAAAGTTTCTGCATAAAAGAATCGTAATCTTCCAGTTCCGATAGTCTCTGTCTTTTTTCCTCACAATATGCAAGGATATCACTGACAGTGTTTCCATATTTTGCCTTTAAATGATTCACTTCATTCAGACGGGACTCAACTTCTGAAAACTCTTCTTCCGAATATTCAAAACTCTTTGCATATTCTGCCAGATCCCGGTTGAAATCATTCAGCAGACTATCAATCTCCACGATCTGATCATAAAGCTGGCTTCCCTTTTCATCAAAAGATGCTGCTTCCTGAAGACTTCGGATTGCACGGCTTAAGTAATCACTTGCATTTCCACGTTCGTCCTCTGCAGTATACTGATACGCTTCTGCAACTCCTTCTGTGAGTTTTCTGCTATCTGTCATCTTGCGATACTGTTCTTCTAAAAGTTCATCTTCACCTTCTTTAAGAGCTGCTTCTTCAATCTCATTCACTTCAAATTCAGCAAGAGAAAGTTCTCTTCTTCGGCTCTCTTCATCCAGCGAAGATTGTTCCACCTTCTTACATACTGCCTTCCATTCCTGATAGCAGGAAGCCATTTTTTCTTTTAACGGATCCGTCTGTTCTTTCCCATAAAGATCAAGCAGTGTTAAATGATTCTTTCGATGAAGCAATGTCTGATTATCATGCTGTCCATGAATATCGATCAAAAGACTGGCTACATCTTTAAGGACGCTCATATTCACTGTCTCACCGTTAATCTTACTGACACTTCGGCCTTCTAAAAGGCGGCGGCTCAATGTCAGATATCCGTCTTCCGGATAAATATCCAAGGCCTCCAGCTTCTTTAAAATCTTTTCTTCTTTGATGTGAAAAGTAAGTTCTACCAATCCGCTTTTTGCCCCGTTTCGAAGCATCTGTGCATTGTATTTTCCACCCAGTGCAAGAGTAACAGAGCCAAGAAGGATTGACTTTCCTGCTCCGGTTTCACCGGTCAGAATATTCAATCCTTCCCCAAACTCTACTTCTGTTTCATCAATCAAAGCAAGATTTTTCACATACAGATTCTGTAACATATATCACCTATGCTTTCCTTGAAACCAATTTCCTTATATTCTCCATTACTACAGCTGTATCTTCAACTGTACGAATTGCGCACATGATTGTGTCATCTCCCGCAATACATCCGACCACTTCATTCCATTTCATTGCATCTACTGCAGCAGCAACCGCCATTGCCATTCCGGCAACTGTTTTGATCACAAGGATATTCTGTGCCATGTCCATGGAAACAAATCCGTCACGAAGCACACGGATATATTTTTCGTTCATTCCGTCATCTTCCTGTCTATGGACAATATACTTCTGACGCCCACCGTTTACAGACAACTTTGTCAGCTTCAGATCTCTGATATCTCTGGAGACAGTTGCCTGTGTGACCTTGAAGCCGGCATTATTCAGATATTCTGCCAGTTCCTCCTGCGTCTCTATGTCATACTGACTGATCAATTCAATTATCTTTGCATGTCGGCTCACTTTCATAGTATCAATTTCCTTTCATCTTCTCGCGCATTGTTATCATAAAACTTTCTTCACTTAATTTTACAAGATGCGCTTTGGCATCTGATTTTCTGATCTTCACTCTGTCTCCGCTAACCAATTGTCTCTGTACAGCGCCGTCATAACATAAAGCTACTTTCTCCTGCCTTCCATAACGGCCCTCGCAAATCTCAACTTCAACATCATCCTCTGCTGAAAGCACCACACTGCTCGTGTTAAGTGCATGGGAACAGATTGGAGTGATAACGATCAGACTTGCTGTTGGCTCTACCACCGGCCCACCTGCGGAAAGATTATATCCTGTACTACCCGTCGGTGTACAGATGATCACACCGTCTGCCTGATATGTATTCAACAATGTCCCATTCACATATACATTAAACTGAACAATACGAAGATTCCCTTCTCTTGTCAGAACGATATCATTTACCGCCAGATCTTTTTCACCGGATGACATTGTCCCCTCCAACATCATACGTTTCTCAACTTTAGGCTCTTCCTCGCAAAGTCTGTCAATCGCAGATTTATAATCTTTCAATTCTACATCTGCCAAATACCCCAACGTTCCGATATTGATTCCAAGAAGCGGAAGTTTATTTCCTTCAAGGTCACGTATTGCACGGATCAGAGTTCCATCCCCACCTAAAACCAGTCCGCAATCAACGTTCTCCGGAATCGTTCCCGGAACAATAAATCCTTCCTCGTCCTTTTGCGCAAGAATAACATATTTGCCTTTTCTCTCAATATAATCTTTTATCTCAATCGTAACAGAATAATCTCTGTCTTTTAATTGATTTGTTATGATATAAAAAGATTCCATACCATCACCTTTTTACTTTGCCAGAGCAGCGAATGCTTCATCCACTACCTGATCCAGTTCCTTTGTCTCAATCTTTGCTTCCTCTTCCGGACATTTCTTCAAATGTACAAGGTATTCGATATTTCCTTCTGGTCCCTTGATTGGAGAGAATGTGATCTCAAGTACAGAAAATCCGATGGATACCGCAAATTCTGTCACTTTCTCGATTACCTCATGATGTGTACTCTTTTCTCGCACAACACCTTTCTTTCCAACCTTCTCACGTCCTGCTTCAAACTGTGGTTTGATCAATGCTACAATCTCTCCATCATCTGTCAG
>OIOR01000177.1_pt1 | contig 11103 bp, 10 predicted proteins | sample 1585601 | NCBI WGS metagenome assembly OIOR01 (sample SAMN02674597, study PRJEB24791) | human gut metagenome, SKBSTL013 | isolation source: stool | host: Homo sapiens | place: USA | reverse complement strand
TTTTTCTTCTTTGTCCTATCAGATTTTATTTCCGGGGAGACTTAATCGCAGCCTGAGCAGGTGCCAAAATTACAGAGCGTTCCTCGCTTCATTTGTTCTATGCGATTACCCTCAATCTCATAGCCTTTTTTCAAATCCGCCATGGATCAGAGGACCTACAAAGAATGTGACGAAGGCATTGGGATCCTGCTCGTGAATAATTTCCTGCAGCTCCCCGATTTCATACTTGTTCACGGCACAGAAAAGGATCTTCTTAGGGTGGTTGGTGTACGCACCGTATCCGTTCCAGAAGGTGACGCCGCGTCCCATCTTCTGCAGGATTTCAGTCTGCACAGTGGAAACATCCGTAAATATCAGGGCCGCCACATTGATGTTCTGGTCGTGAAACCTATCTGCCACCGTATACAGGATTGCCACAAAGATGATGGAGTACATCGTAGTTTCCAAATCAAAAAGGAATAGGCAGACCGAAAAGAGAACCGCATTGACATAAATAGAAAGCCGTCCGCTTTTAAAATCTGGGTATTTCTTTACCAGACACATGCATGCAATGTCCATGCCGCCGCAGCACCCACTGCCCCGCAGCGCATAGCCGACACCTACACCACAGAGAATAGCGCCGAAGATACTGTTTAGCAGCACATCCTCCACAAGGGGTGCTTTGAGCGGCGGAAGTACTGAGAGAAGCAACGTCTGCACTGCTACCGAGAGCATGGTTTTGATGCAGAACCTGCGGCTCATGACCCGGTATCCTATCAGGAACAGCGGTACATTGATGAGGAAATTGATCATACCAACAAGGTTTGCATCACTGCGGATTGCAATGAACCTACGCAGAAAAATCTCTATAATCTGAGCCAGGCCTATCACACCGCCAAAGTTGATACCATTGGGGGTGACAAACAGGTAGATACCCAAAGTCAGTAGTATGGAGCCAAATATCAGATCAAAATACTGCTTATATGCTTTATTCATAGCACTCTTCCTGAATCTTCTGTGCATACCAACCAAAAGAATCTTTTTTGTAGCGGGCGAGGTCTCCGGTGCCGTCGTTATGTTTATTTACATAGACCAGTCCGTACCGCTTATCCATTTCACCGCCGCCCGCGCTGACCAGATCGATGATGCCCCAGACCAGATATCCTATGCAGGGAATGCCGTCCTCCAGAACGGCTTTTTTCATCTGGGCGATATGAGCATCGAGATACTCCACCCGGTAGGGGTCATGGACGGAACCGTCTACTTCCAGAGTATCCTCCACGCCCAAACCGTTTTCCACAATGAACAACGGCTTGTGATAGCGATCATACAGATCATTCATGGTCACGCGCAGGCCGACCGGGTCGATCTGACGTCCCCATTTCGTGATCTGCAGATACGGGTTGCGCAGGGTAGTAATGGCGTTGCCATCCGCCACATTTTTCAGATGCTCCGGATCCGTGGAGATCAGTCTGGAGGAATAGTAACTGAATCCCAGAAAATCGCAGGTGTTCTGAGCCAGAAATTCGTCATCACCCGGCTGTTCGTCCAGCGTGATGCCCAATTTTGCAAAGTAATTCCGGGCGAATCCGGAGTAACAGCCGTTCAATTGGACATCCGGAAAAATGTAATTTTTGTTGTTACTGATACGTGCTTCCATCACATCATTGGGGTTACAGGAATAGGGATAAAAGCTTCCGGCCGCCATCATGCATCCAATTCGGAAATTCGGGTTGATTTTTTTACCGATCCGCACCGCGCAGGCACTTGCCACCAGCTGGTTATGCGCGGCATTGTACACGATCTGGTTGAACTCCGGGTCGTCCTTGTCCACCAGCAGGCCACCGCCCAGATAAGGGATGTGGGTGATCATGTTGATCTCATTGAAGGTCATCCAGTATTTTACCAGATTCCGGTAGCGGTCAAACATGGTGGCAGCGTATTTTTCATACAGTGCAATCAGCCTGCGGTCTGCCCAGGCACCATATTTCCGGATCAGGGCTTCCGGCACATCAAAGTGGCACAGGGTGACCACCGGCTCTATCCCGTACCTACGACACTCCGTAAACAGCTCCTCGTAAAAACGCAGGCCATCTTCGTTCGGGGCGTTCTCTTCCCCGGTCGGATAGATCCGCGTCCATGAAATGGACAAACGCAGCGCCTTGATCCCGCTCTCTGCAAGAAGGCGGATATCCTCTTTGTATCGATGATAAAAATCAATTGCTTCCCGACTAGGATAATAATCGTACCGCGTTTCCAGAATGTTTCCCGGATGCAGCATGGCATTCCATCTGCCGTGGGCTGCATCCGGCAGAAAGTCAGCAGACGCAGGCAGCCTGCCGTCTTCCTGCCAGGCACCCTCGCACTGGTTAGCCGCAAGTGCTCCACCCCACAAAAAATCGGACTTAAGTTTCATAATACCTCCAACGCCCCGGGACGCATGCGCTCCCCGGGGCGAACAAAATTTTGAGATCAGTGTTTCTTCAAGATTTCCTCGTCAAAGCCAAAGAGAATCGTAAGTACACAGGATGCTACGATCGTCACGATGATTGCAATAACCATAGCCACGATGGTATCCTCAAAGATCGGCAGGGCAAACAGGGAGGAAGAACCATACTCGTAGTTATGGGCACCCAGCAGAGCGGCCACGACACCACCGATGGCGCCACCGAGGGAAACAGCCCACATAGGTTTCTTCAGCGGCAGGTTAAAACCGTAAATGGCCGGCTCGGTCACACTAGCAAAGATGCAGCCCACTGCAACGGACAGTGCTTCGGATTTGATTGCCTTGTCCCTTGCCTTGATGGCGATACCCAGAGAAGCGCCGCCTTCTGCCATGTTGGACAGCAGCATACCGGGGCGGAACAGGGGATCAAAACCAGTTTCCGACAGCAGCTGGATCATGGGAGCTCCCAAGGTCATGTGCATACCGGTCATGACCATGTAGGGGAACAGAGCCGTAAACAGAGCAACCGTGATGGGGCCTGCAATGTTATACAACCACAGGATCGCGGCGGTGACATAGGTACCTGCCAGCTGACCCAGAGGCGCCAGTGCAAGGATCGAGACGGCATAGGTGGCGGCCATTGTCAACGTACCGACAAAGATAGGCTTGAACACGCCGGGGATCACTTTGTTCAGAAATTTTTCCACATAATACGCAACGATTGCCAGCAGCAGCGCAGGAAGCAGAGAACTGCCGTATCCTTTCAGGGCAACATTGATACCAAACATGGTGACTGGATCGCCAGCACTTACAATAGCCGTCCATTCAGGAGCGACCAGTGCACCGGCCACGACCATGGAATACGTGGGGGTCGCACCCAGTTTCTTGGCTGCTCCATAAGCGACCAGAATGGGCATGAAATAAAACACCGCATTGCCCACGATGCTCAGCAGCGTATAAGTAGAACTGTCCGCAAAGGGAGCATAAACCTTGGAGATCAGCAGCAGGAACACCTTGATCATACCGCCGCCGATCAGTGCCGGAACCATAGGCTGTACGGCAGCGGAAATGTAACCAATCACTGCCTGCCCAACCGAAATCTTTTCGCCTTTCAGGTCACCGTCCAGTTTTTCGTCCACAGCGCCGCCATCGCTGTAGCCCAGCTTCAGCACCTCTTCATAAACCTTCAGCAGATCCTTGCCGATGATGACCTGCAGCTGACCGCCCTGATAGGTGACGCCCAACACGCCGTCCAGATCATTGATAGCTTTCTGGTCTACCTTCTTGACGTCCTTGACCGTCATGCGCAGACGGGTCATGCAGTGAAATACGGAAGTAACATTTTCCTTTGCTCCAGCCAACGTCATGATATTCTGCGCCAGCTGTTTGAAATCTTTTGCCATTGTAACATCCTCCAAAAAATCTTCCTGGATGGTAACGGACAGAATGTTCCGGTTCAGTTCCGTACCGGAAACCCCATCCAAACGGTTCAGTTCTTCTAGATCTGCCATACCGCTGTCTTTCACAGTGACATACAGGTGCTCTCCGTCAAAACGTTTTCGTGCAACATTGCCTTCACCACCGATGTGATGTATGATAGTTTGAAAGAATGCATCCTGTTTCATGGCTAATCCTCCTGATTTTTTATCTGAAAAACGATGCGGGCCCTGCACCGCTGTTCATTCAATATGTAATAAAAGATCCGGGCACAAAGCGCCTTCAAACTACCTGAAAACGCTTGCGTTTTCAGGTAGGATGCGCTCTGTCCCCGGATCACGTCCCGCAAATGGCGAGTGCCGCTCCAAGCAACGGAAGCTGTTTATGTATTTTTCTGGCAGACGCGGTTGATATGCAACATCAAATAGAGAAGCTCCTCATCATTACAGCACCAATTCTCCTGCTTTTGCAAGAAAGCCGCAATTTTTTTAGCACAGATATATGTTTTAGGGTAATCATTGGCCAGCATCTTTACCATGCTGCCACTCCCCGTTTCGCTCTGAGTACCGCTCATCAGCCGTTGGATGAGATAGCGGATATGCATCGTGAACCGGTAGTAACTGTAGCTGTCCTTATCCAGTTTCAGGTTCATTTCCCGCTCCACAATGGACTCCACGCCTTCCTGAATCTCCAACGCCTTTACGAGGGAATGGATCTCGCTGTTTTCGATTTCAGCATTGATCAAATGCATTGCAATGCTGACCGCTTCGGAATCCGGAAGCGAGACCCCCGTGTATTCCTTCAGGATATCCAATGCTTTTACGCCCAGATCAAACTCATTGGGATACAGATGACGGATATCATAGGCAATGGGGATCGTCAGGTTCAACCCGCTGCGAAAACGCTCCACCGCAAAGTTCAGGTGGTCGGCCAGTGTCAGCGGCAGGTTGGAGTTAAGGGTCGTATTCAGTACGACCTGCGCATCTTCTGTAATGTCGGCACTCGCCAGAAGAATCTCCTGCGGAAGAGTACTGATCATCTCAAAATAACGCGGGTCGATATCGTAAAACGTGCGGTCTATCCGCGACATATCCGTCAGTTCGTATGGAACCGCCGGAAACCCGATGCCCTTACCAATCACGATCAGTTCCTTCCCGCGGGAGTCCTGAGCAACAGCGGCACTGTTATTGATTTTCCGAACAATTCGCATAACACCCACCCTCTCCGTTTCGGATAAAGAAAAAGCCTCGGACTGCAGTCATAATTATACCTGCAGGTATAGACACTCTACCGAGCACTATCCTTTGTTCACAAGTACAACTGACGCTTCCGAGGAATCACGTGTTGTAATAAGATGTTAACATAAAATTCATAGAGATTCCATTCGCCTTTTGTACAATTTTATCGATCATTTTTTGTGCATAAATACTTCTTCTTTTAACTTTAAACCATTCATAAATCCACCACCTTATTCGACCGATGTACGCTTTCTTTTCTATTATTGGAACCTCTTTCCGCTTACAAAACAAGATGCAAAAAAGCTCTTGGCCTCCATTACAGAAGCCAAGAGCTTTTTTCTTCTTTGTCCTATCAGATTTTATTTCCGGGGAGACTTAATCGCAGCCTGGGCGAGTGCCAAAATTACAGAGTATTGGGATTTACGGTGGTATGCCGTTTTTATTTCAAGCAGGCTATAAAACACATGATATTGAGCCTGGCAGCAGACTTTGTGTTTCAAGCACCGGTATAGCAGACTAACACTTAGCACGAAATCACTTCTTCATCCAATGCTTGAGCCAGTATTCATAGACCCCAACATATTCCCGATAGAGCCCTGTTTTGTCCGGCGTACAAAACAACTGCCATGCCTGCTGAAGAAATGGCTTTGACCATTCACCTATGGGCTTTTTGGCTTTCAGAAATCTTACCAACTGACTGTAAGCAGTTTCACGATTTTGCGGTAAGTAGGCCGCTTCACTGTTCAGGTTGAGCTTGTCGGAAAGTTCCTTGTTAAGTTCCGTGTCGGTTGATCCTATCTCACCATTTCTTTGGTAGAAGATTGTATCCATCTGAGCTTCATCCAGCGGATTCAAGCGCATTGTCTGCTGATCTTCTTCCAAGATTCCACGGTAGGCATCGCAAGTCTTTTTTGCATTTTCCGTAGAACTCCGATTTCCGGGACACACGCCCAGAAGATTTGAAAAATCCGTAGCTGCCTCATCCGTCAACTGATTTTGCGGATCAAGGTGTTCAATATTCAGATAGTTGAGTTGGTCTGCCGGATCAAGACTTACACGACGCATACAATATGCGCAAAGGTAACCTTGGTCTCGTGCCAACTGCTGCCGTGTACCGTCCTTCGGCATATCTTTATAGGTGATTTTTAACGGCGGGGATGCTTTGCGACAGTTCTTTTTATACTCTCGCAAGTCTCGCGGTTCCGTTTCTGACTTTTTGATATACCTCATTCCGGCCACTCCATTTGCTCGATTTCCAGACTGCTTCTGGCCTCATAGACGGACGGATCATCATATCCCAAAATCTGTTCCAGATTTTCCAGCACCTCTTTGGCTTTTGCGTAATCCTCCTTATGGAGAAGCTCCGAGAATTTATCAAAGAGCTTTTCAATTTCAATCGGACGATCTCCAACCAGCAGGATGCTTCGCAGAACAGTGTTTACATCCTTGCCATAGGCAGAATCGATTTGTGTTGCACTGCCCTCATGTTTCAGCAGAATAAGATTTGCATCCTTATAGGAAGTAATCACTTCCGGGGAATGCGTGGATACAATAAACTGAATATTGGGAAAAACCGTTGTCAAATCATTCAGGATTCGCTTTTGCCAGCCGGGATGCAAGTGCAATTCAATCTCATCAATGATGATGATACCGGGTGTTTCCAAAACAGAATCGCCGAGCTGAGGATTCAAAACAGCCATCCGGTGCGCAATATCTGCTACCATATTCAGCACAGACCGGTATCCATCACTCATCTCAGACATCGGATGAAGCTCATGTTCACCATTCCGATTAACGTATTCAACAACAATCGCCCGATACCTCTGGCGATATTCCACCTTAACGCGCTGCGTTTCATCATGGTCGATCAAATCCGCAAAGCAGCATTCCAACGCCCGCTGGACTGCACTCACCTGCGGAATAGGTCCTTCCTGACTGACAAGGAGAGTCATGTCGCTGAACCACTCCATAAGCTGCTTGTCCGTGGCCTGCTCTGCGATGCAGTCCTGATAGCCTTCAAAGCGGGACTTCAGCTTCTGTTTTTCCTTCTGCTTCGCCTGCTTTTGTGCCCACAGGCGACCCGTACCATAGTAAGCAATGAGTGGCAGTACCGTTTGCGAAGAAGGAAGTGCTGCTTCTTTTTGAAGTTCCGATGCAATTTTTTTCAGATCCGATGCAGCACCATAGGTAGTGTTGGATTTTGGTCCACTCAGAGAGCGAGACCATGTACAAGCACTACCGTTTACAACACCCTGACAGGACACTTCAACCGGATAAACTTCGCGCTGCTGGTAAATTTTATTGGTTTCATACGCCACATGGCGAACGTCTTCCGCTTTAATGCTGCGTGGAGAAGCATAGTCAATTCCAAGGAAGAAAGTGCTGGCGGCGGTCAATGCACCCATAAGCAGAGAACTTTTTCCGCTTCCGTTGTTGCCGATCACAATATTCATTTTAGGATTCAGCGGAATCTCGGCATTTTCAAAGTTCCTGAAATTCTTCAAGGTCAGATTGTCAATACGCATAGCTGCTTCCTTCCAAAATCCAGATTTCATGCGAATTGATAGGCCGAGCACCCGGTGATGGGCATAATCCCCTATCATAAGTTGATTTTATCACATATCTTTTGGTGTTTCAATCGAAATCAGGCTGATCTTCTTTGGCAGGCGGCGAAGTCTGATACGTGTTGGCAAAAACCATATCCTGAATCCACTTACAGAGTGCCGGGTTTTCGTTCACTGCCTTATACAGTTCAATCGTCGTACTCATGGAATCGAGAATCGCCTGCATCGTTGCACGGTCGCTTTCAACACGAGCATTCCGTGCATCTGAGTTTTTTATAGCATTCTGATAGGCTTCGTCTTTACTGACGATGGCGGGCAGATCAGCAACCTGCTTTTTTACCATAGCAACCGAAAAATATCAATCTCAGAATTTCATTTCAATTCGTCAAAAAAACTCACTTTCAGCTGTCACACAAACTGAAATGCAATCGGCATCAGTTCTTCCATGCTGTGCACCACATCACCGGTATTCAGTACTTTCACATCCACCGGGAATTTCTTCTTGCCGAAATCCATGAGATGCCGCAGGTTGATGGTCAAGTTCTTCTTTTTCGCCAGCTTCAGAATAAAAGGTGCACAGTTATCGCCACAAGTCGAGGCATTGAATACCTTTTCCGGGTCGTTTGCCATCAGCAAAAGCGTTTTCGTGCCGCCAGACAGTTTTTCCGGCGAGATGACCCCCAGAACCGGGCTTTCCACCGCATGAGGGCCTTTGACGTCGGACTTATCAATTTTCTTGATGACCTCTTTAGCAAAGTCAGAAGTCAGCCACTCGTCCTCGTAGGTATAGTTAAAATAGACCGACGTATTGTAGACTGCCTCCGGCATATCTCCAAAGTAGATGTTCAGCATGGTATCACCTCGCAGATGTGAGTCATTTGCTATTATTGTACCTTCTTTCCACTCACAAAACAAGACACAAAATGCCCGCTGGCTCTTGATAAAGAAAACCAGACCTGTCTGATCGGACGAAAACCATCCCAAATGTCGAAACTGGATTTACTGTGATCTGTAATGATTTTTTCATTTGTCACAATGAATTTGAAGTGCAAAGATAGAAAATACGCTGCCTTTGATCAAATCGCCCTATAAGAAAGCCCCAAAAAGCAGTTTATTATCATTCTATTAGATTTCGATCTATGGATAACAGTGTCATAAATCACCAGATAGAATGCTATGCGTTTTTATAGTAGTTGTTCCTCCCGATCAATTTCTATTTGATTCATAACATCCTGATAAATCACAAAATGAGGTGTTTTTTATGACAATGGCAAAGAAGCTCCCACTTTTAGCACCTTCCATTCATACGTTTGAAGTGAATGGAACGTATACCGATTGCGAAGCGAAACGCACAGTTTTTATGGCAATTCAAAAAATGGTATCCGCTGGAAAATACTATCGGATTCCGTATCATGGCTCCTCGAAAAAAGGCTACTCTTATAAAAGAAAGGATGGCGGTTTGACCATCACATTGGCAGATTATCCAGATTTTAAGAAGCGATACATAACGTTATCTGGTGTGAACCTCGCTCGGATTGCAGGTGATCCATCTCGTTTAAGTTTAACAGACTTATCACCAGAAGGTTTGGTCATGCAAGAGCAGGCATTTCTGGATGAATTGGAGCAGCTTGGACTCCTTGAAATTGAGGAGTCTGTTAAATGGAAAATGCATCGGTTGGATATTACACAAGACTTCTATGTGAAATGCGATCCCTCGCTGATGGTAAAAATTATTCGTTATGCAGGAAGCGTTGACCCGTACAGGAAAGGTCGCGCACTGCACTATAACCAGCACAATGAGATCCGAAGCTGTAAATTTGAAAAAACATGGTACGATTTTGCACTCTATGACAAGCATCAGCAGCTCTTGAATTGTGAAAAGGAGAGCTATCCGATTTCTCCAGATGATTTGGAACGCTCAAAAAATCTGATTCGATATGAAATTCAATTAAAGCGCCCCAGTCTGAAAGAATTTGAACACGATAAGTTGGAATCTTCAAAACTCCGGTTTAGGAATCATGCGCTGTTTCATTATTTTGATAAAATCAGCGATGATATTCCGTTCTTTCTATATCGGTATGCCGTCGATTATTTTGGCAAGCATTCGTGGTATAACGTTCCAACTGCCCTGAAAGCCGTACAAATGAGCAACCTTGATGACGATACCAAAGAACTTGTCGCTGCGTATATCGCAGCGCAGGATGAGCCGGAACTGACTGATAAGATACATCATAAAAAGAAAATCGCAAAGGCTTTGGAAAAATTAGAGATCAACGACGTGATCATCCCTTGCCGCATTCTGAACGATCGTCAATGCGGCAGATTTCCATGTGCGCCCTTATGCACAAGGATACAAGGGCTTTGAGCGAACAAAAAATGATCCGTGCAAAACAGAACGAAAATTCACCAGAATCACAAGAATGGAGTTGATTTTCAATGCTAGACAACTATCCCGATGTCCTGAGCTTCCGGCAGGTCATGGAAATTACACATGTTGGAAGAAATCTACTGCTTCGTCTTCTGAACAGCGGCGAAATTCCCGCCTTCAAGATGGGAAAACTCTGGAAGGTTTACAAACAAGACCTGATCCAGTATATGAGCCACTGTCAGTGAGCCGTATCCTTCGTTTGGGGCAAAAAGAATCCCGTTGGACTCCGCAGCAGGAATCCAGCGGGATTTAATCTTATTGATTTTTAATGCGTTCGTCTCAAATTTCAAGAAGGATTTTTACGTCTTGCACTTTCATCAAAATTGTATTTGGGCACCGTTGTTTGCTGCGATTTTCACTACTTCATCGACATACGGCTCTGCTTCATCGTCCGTTTCCGCATAAACCGGTCCATTCATATAGACATCATAATAGTCTGAATAACCCGAAACCTTGTCAGTATCACCATCAATATGCGCGTAGAAACAAATATAATTCACGAACCGATTCCACGCCCGTGCATAATCTGCCTGACTGGTGCATTCGTATATATCCGTATACATCGCATCCTGCCAAGCAATGGCAAGTTCATCTTTGTCAAGGCTTTGGAATCTTGTGCGCTCGGACGCTGGCAGCACATCATTCTCGTAATATTCACGAGCTGCCGTCATAATCACCTCTGTCAAAGTAGCACTTTCATTGCCTTCCGAATAGACTTCGTTCACCGACGCAGCCACAGGCTCTTCTGTCACGCTCTCCGGATCAGATACAGCGCCGGCAACATCGTTTAGAGCGTTATCAATCGCATTGCTGCTGGCAAGGCCATGAGATTCACAGTAGCTGTTACTCAGCGTCATAATAACACCTATCTGTTCCAGCTCGCTCAACGTTTCGCCATTCCAAGATATGCGATCAATTTCGCCCGTGCCGTCATCCTTCCGCTTGAAATAGAGGCTTACGATGACCTTTTCTCCGTTTTCTGTATCGACACCCGTTCCCGTGTAACGGACA
>OIOR01000155.1_pt1 | contig 11853 bp, 9 predicted proteins | sample 1585601 | NCBI WGS metagenome assembly OIOR01 (sample SAMN02674597, study PRJEB24791) | human gut metagenome, SKBSTL013 | isolation source: stool | host: Homo sapiens | place: USA | reverse complement strand
ATCAGGAACTATGGCCGGTAATTCTTGATGAAAAATATCAGCAGATCTGGATTGATGATTGTACAGAGTTGGTTGGTGAGGAAAATGCGGAGGCAGCATATGATAAGTTAGCATCCATGGTTTCAGGAACAATTTATGGAGAAGAAGCAGTAGAAGCATACAAAGATGGCGATGGTGTTTATGACTGCTCTTTTAAAGAAGGTGTAAATAAGCTGGAATTTGATGGTTCTGATTCAGTGATCAAGGGATATGATTCAGAAGGAAAAGAAATCTTTTCCCATACATATCATTATGTTGGAATAGAAGAAGTACGTGGGTTATACGAATTTAAAAGTGACGATGCAGACTCAGGCGAATTTACTTATTTCTGCATAGCACCAGATACAAATGATACAACCTATCATATTGAATTGCGCTACGGCAGCGATTTGGAGGCACTTGGAAAATATGATGAAGGAGACTATGCATACTGGCTTGGCTCAGGTATTTCAACAGACTATGATCAGACAATGGTTGAGAACTGTATAGAACTTTTCTGCAAAGAAAATCTGTCTGAATAGAACAGACTTGTAAAACTGCAGAAAGCATCTGCGGAGTGGAAACTGAATACACGAGGAAAATAAAAAATTGAAACACCAAGACTTGACAAATTCCTGTAATGAGTTAAAATATAACAGTGCTATATAGCACTGTTATATTTTTGGAAAGAACTTTAGAGGATACGAAAAGAATGTCGACAAAAGCAGAAGATACACAGAAAAATATATTTAATACAGCCAGAAAACATTTCCTGAAAGATGGTTTGACAGGAGCATCTTTAAGAAATATTGTAAAAGATGCAGGGCTTACTACTGGCGCATTTTACAAATATTATCCGACGAAAGAGGCACTTTTTGATGCACTGACGGATCCTTATATGGAACATATTTATCAGATTTATGACCAGATCGTTGAGGAGTTTGAAAAGCTTTCTGCCAGTGATCAGACAAGGAATATGTCGGATACATCCAGTGATGGGATGGAGCAGATGGTTGATTATATCTATGATCATTATGATAATTTCAGATTATTGTTGAAATGCGGAGACAGTGGAAAATTTGAATTATTCATACACAATATGGTAGAGCGGGAAATGAAGTCCAGCTTGAATTATATGGAAAAGATGAAAGAGAACGGTGTGAAAATACCGATTGTAGAGGAAAGCCTTATGCATATGATCTATACGGGATTTTTTTCATCAGTATTTCAGATCATTGAGCATGATATAGACAGGGAGACTGCAAAGAAAAATGTACATCAACTGAAAGAATTCAATACAGGTGGCTGGGAACGATTGTGGAATATTGAATTTCCAGTATAACTGATGCAGGAATTCTGAATAGGTTATGTGTGTTGCAGGTTCTGGATTTCTGAATAAAGTTCAGACAGGATAATAATATCAGGTGGTTGATGCCAGTAAACCACCTATTTTATTATATGTTGGTTAGCGCGAACTAACAGAAGGTAAAACAATAAAACGAACGTAAGGAGTGAACAGATGTGAAAGAAAAAAAGAAGTCGGCAGTCAGCTGGATCCTGACGTGGGCCGGACAAAAAAGAATTGCCTATGTGTGGAGTGTGTTACTTGCAATAGGAAATGTGATTTTTAAGATTTTGCCGTATTTTATTATTGCAGATATAGTAAAGCTGTTTTTAAATGGTGAAAAGGAGTTTGAAATATATCTTGCAAAAGCGGTTCTGATTGCATTATCGTTTATCATTGCAGAACTGCTTCATTCACTTTCGACAGCATTGTCACATAAAGCAACGTTTGCAGTACTTGCAAATATAAGAAAATCCTGCTGTGACAAGCTGGCGCGGGTACCTCTTGGCTATGTGAAAGACACACCTTCCGGTACATTTAAAAATATTATGGTGGAAAGAATCGACAGTATCGAGACAACACTGGCGCATATTGTCCCGGAATTCACGTCCAATCTGCTGGCACCGATTGTGATTTTGATTTATTTCTTCCTGACAGACTGGAGACTGGCACTCTGGTCATTGGTGCCGGTTATAGTGGGATTTCTTTCCTATTTCGGAATGATGCTGGATTATAAACCAAGCTTCGAGAGAACGGTTCAGACAACAAAAGATCTGAATGATGCGGCAGTGGAATATATTGACGGAATCGAAGTGATCAAGGCATTTGGAAAGACAGAAAGTTCTTATGCAAAATTTACAAAGGCGGCTATGGCTTATGCAGATTCCTTTATTTCCTGGATGAAACGGTGCTCGATCTTTCATGGACTGATGATGGTGGTCACACCTTATACGCTTCTTACGGTATTGCCGTTTGGGGCACATTATGTAGCCAATGGAACACTTGCGATTTCAGATTTTGTCATCTGCATTATTTTATCACTTGGAATCGTTGGACCGTTGATCACAGTGGGTTCCTATACAGATGATCTTGGCAAGATCGGAGTGATTGTTGGTGAAGTGGCAGGAATTCTGGAACAGCCGGAGCTTGAACGTCCAGAGAAAAGTAAAAGTGTTCCAAAAGATAACTCCGTTACTCTTGAAGATGTCAGATTTGGTTATCACGACAAAGAAATCCTGCACGGAGTAACTATGGAGCTGAAAGCAGGAACGGTAAATGCAATCGTAGGACCTTCCGGAAGCGGCAAGTCGACCATCGCAAAGCTGATTGCGTCCTTGTGGGATGTGGATTCCGGAAGTATTAAAATCGGTGGAGTTGATGTCAAAGAAATGTCGCTTGCAGATTTTAATCGGAAAATTGCATATGTTGCACAGGATAATTATCTGTTCAATGAAACGGTACGTGAAAATATCAGACAGGGAAATCCGGAGGCTACAGATGAACAGATCATCGAGGTGACAAAGAAAAGCGGATGCTATGAATTTATCATGCAGCTTGAGAACGGATTTGATACGGTTGTAGGAGGTGCAGGAGGACATCTGTCAGGAGGCGAGAGACAACGTATCTCGATTGCAAGAGCGATGCTGAAGGATGCTCCGATTGTGATCCTTGATGAGGCAACTGCTTACACGGATCCGGAAAACGAGGCGATTCTGCAGAATTCTATCGCAAAACTGGTCGCAGGGAAGACTCTGATTGTGATAGCGCACAGGCTTTCTACCGTTAAGGACAGTGATCAGATCTTTGTTGTAAATGATGGAAATGTAGCAGCACATGGCACACATGAGGAACTTCTGGTGTCATGCCCGCTTTATAAGGAAATGTGGGATGCCCATATTTCTGTAAAAGATACGGTGAAGGAGGGAGAATGATATGTTTGGGATTCTGGCAAAATTCTTTCGTTTTTCAGGCAGGGAAAATGGTAATAAATTTAAACTGTCGATGGTGATCGGACTCATAGAGGCTCTTGCCTCAGCGATGAAGATTCCGGCTATTATGTACATACTGATTGGTCTGCTGAGTGGGAAACCGACAGGAAAATATATTGGAGGCTCCGTTGCGATTATGGTTCTTGCAATTGTAGTCGACGTAATCTGCAAGAGATACTCTACAGTGCTTCAGACAGAGGGAGGATATAATGCAAGTGCTTTTATGAGAATCAAGATTGCAGAACATCTGCGATATCTGCCGATGGGGTATTTCAATTCCAATAGTATCGGGGAAATTTCTTCCATTACAACCAATACAATGGAAATACTTGGCGATGTGGCTGCGAGAGTGGTCATGCTGACCATGCAGGGAATTCTGGAAACATCAATGATCATTCTTATGCTGTTTATTTTTGACTGGAGAATCGGACTGATCGCTGCAGCAGGAGTACTTATTTTCTTTGGGGTCAATTCTGTGATGCAGAATGCGGGTAAAAAAGATTCAGAGCAAAAAGTGGTATGCGATACGGAGCTTGTAAACCAGATCATGGAGTATCTGCAGGGAATATCAGAAGTTAAATCATACAACCTGCTTGGAAAACAGGCGAAAAGATTAAATGATGCAAATGAAGCATGTGAAAAGATCAATACAAAGATGGAAATGCTGTTTGTGCCCTATCATTTTCTGCAAAGTGTGATAACCAAAATTACAGGTGCTGTGATTGTGGCTTGCAGTGCATATTTTTATATTAATGTAACTATGAGTGCGGTCTATGCAATCGGTATGACAATTTCAGCATTTATGCTTTATGCCAGTCTGGAATGTGCAGGAAATTATTCATCTCTTTTACATGTGGTAAGCGTATGTGTAGATAAAGCAAATGCAATACTGGAGCTGGACACCATGGATATCGACGGCAAAGAGATCCAGCCGGAAAATTACGATATCAGACTTTCTAACGTTTCATTTTCCTATGACAAACGGAAGATCATTGATGATATATCGCTCTCTATTCCGCAGAAAACGACGACAGCAATCGTTGGACCATCTGGTGGAGGAAAATCAACACTTTGCAATCTGATTGCCAGGTTCTGGGATGTGGATTCCGGGGAAGTGACACTTGGAGGTGTGAATGTAAAAGACTACAGCATGAACAGTCTGATGAGTAATTTCTCATTTGTGTTTCAGTCGGTGTATTTGTTTGCAGATACCATTGAGAATAATATTAAATTCGGACGTCAGGATGCAAGCCATGAGGAAGTGGTGGAAGCGGCAAAGAAAGCGTGCTGTCACGATTTCATCAGCAAACTTCCGGATGGATATGACACAGTGATCGGAGAAGGTGGAGCTACACTTTCCGGTGGCGAGAAACAGCGGATCTCGATAGCCAGAGCAATCATGAAGGATGCACCGATCGTTATATTAGATGAGGCAACAGCCAATGTTGATCCGGAGAATGAAAAGGATCTGATGGATGCAGTAGATGCACTTACAAAGGAAAAAACGATTATTATGATTGCCCACAGATTAAAAACAGTCAGACATGCAGACCAGATTGTGGTTGTTGACAAAGGAAGAATTGTACAGCAGGGAACACATGAGCAGCTAATGAAGCAGGAAGGTATTTATAAGAGATTTGTGGATGCAAGGCAGCAGGCGGTAAGTTGGAAACTGGTGCACTGAGAAATAATCCACAGTTGGTGAATATCCAAATTGAATTGTCTGAAAGAGATTTAATTTAAGTTTCGCTAAGTTTCACTTATATAGGCAGAATGAGGGATATTCAATAATGTAATATGAAAAAAAGCACTGAAAACCGTTGGATTGCAAAAAAAAATCTTAAAAAATTAGCACTCACCTCTTGACCTGGCTAAAAACTATGTGCTATATAATAAGTAGAACAAAGGAAGACAGAGAAAAAGAAAAGAAATGAACTTCTGAATCCTCCGAATGTTCTGACAACAACTGCGAAAGCAGCTTATATAAATTGTGAGATCTTCTCACAAAAGGCAACAAAGTTAGTTAGCATTGAAAGGAGAAATGACTTATGATGATGCCTAGTATTTTTGGAGAAAACTTATTTGATGATGATTGGATGAACTTCCCATTTGAGCAGGATTTTTGGGGAAAGAAGAATCCGTTATACGGTAAACACGCTAAGAACTTGATGAAGACAGATATCCGTGAGCATGACGCAGGATATGAAGTAGATATCGATCTTCCTGGATTCAAGAAAGATGAGATCAGCATTGAGCTTGAGAATGGTTATTTGACCGTATCAGCTGCTAAGGGTCTTGATAAGGATGAGGAAGACAAGAAAGGTAAATACATCCGTAAGGAGCGTTATGCCGGAGCAATGCAGAGAAGCTTCTATGTAGGTGAGAACCTTACACAGGAAGATATCAAAGCAAAATACGAGAATGGTATTCTGAGACTGTCAGTGCCGAAGAAAGAGGCAAAACCAGTTGAGACAAAGAAAACAATCGCAATTGAAGGATGATTTGAACACTGATGTGAGTCAGGTGTCAAATGTCGAAGGGGCTTATGTAAGCCCCTTCTTTTTGTATATAAATAAGATAAATATGAATCATAAACGCACAAAAAATCAGCCGTAAATATTTACGACTGATTTTTTGACTTTATAATACATTTGTGATTTATTCAGTTTCCGCTTTGATTCCCTGATCGAAGATTTCAACAGCTTTTTTATTTGGTTCAGCAGTAAGCTTTGCTACAATAACAGCAATCAGAAGACTTGCAAAGAATCCAGGGACAATCTCGAAGATACCTGTGGCATCTGTCATTCCTGTGAGCAGCCATCCGAGATCTACAACGAATCCGGAGATTACACCTGCTACAGCACCCTGGTAGTTAAAGCGTTTCCAGAACAGAGACAGCAGGATTGTAGGTCCAAAGGAAGCACCGAAAGCGCCCCATGCATTTTCAACCATATCCATGATGGCCTGAGCACCGCTTCCCTTGGAGTTTGCGATACCAAAAGCAATCAGGGAGAGGATCAGTACGAGGATACGTCCAACCATCAGCGTCTCTTTTTCAGAAGCATTTTTTCTGAAGAAAGGCTTGTACAGATCTGCTGTGAAGGAGCTGGATGCTACCAACAGCTGGGAATCTGCAGTGGAGATCGAAGCGGCGATAATCGCTGCAAGCAGAAGTCCACAGATGCCTGCCGGAAAGAATCTTCGCGCCATAGCAATGAATACAAGTTTCTGATTTCCCTGAGTGAGCAGTTCAGCGCCCATAACCATTCTGCCTAAGTAAGCAATCAGGACAGCAGAGAACAGTGAGATGATTACCCATACAATTGCTACGATAGAAGATTTCTTGATCATGGATGGTTTCTCGATAGACATAAAACGCACCAGGATATGTGGCATACCGAAGTATCCTAATCCCCAGCCAAGTCCGCTGACGATATCCTGCCAGCTGGCATCAAAGATACCGCCTCCGAAAGCACACTGTGTTACAGCGCCTGTAGCAGCATCAGTATACTCATATACTGTAGTAAGAGCAGCAGGATCCAACAGATCACTGTGACCGATGCAGACTACGAGAGGTACAAGCATCAGTGCAAGCATCATCAGTAATCCCTGGAAAAAGTCTGTCCAGCAAACTGCTGCAAAGCCACCAAAGAATGTGTAGGCAACAATGATCAGCAAGAATGCGAACATAGCAATCTTAGGAGAAACTGTCGGGAACAGCGTTGTGAATACAGAAGTACCGGCTACCAGTGCAGATGCTACATAAATTGTATAAGCAAACAGGAAGATCAGTGCACATGTCAACTGCAGTGATCTGGAGTCTGTTGCAAAACGATTTGTCAGATACTGTGGTAATGTGATTGCATCATCTGCAGCTTTAGAGAATGTACGCAGACGTTTTGCGCACAGAATCCAGTTAGCAGCTGTTCCTAATGCAAGACCGATACCGATCCACATCTGTCCGAAACCGAAAGCTAAGATCGATCCCGGAAGTCCCATCAGCAGCCACGCAGACATATCGGACGCCTGTGCGGACAGTGCTGTTACCCATGGTCCCATAGATCTTCCACCAAGGAAGAAGTCCTCGGAGTTCTTATTGGTACCGTTAAAGTAAAATACTAACGCTACGCCAAGCAAAATGACGAAATACGCAATAAAAGTAATGATTTCCCAATTCATATTCTTTTATCCTTTCCTTATATTATTTTATATGATGATATCAGGCAGGATTGTAAGAAGGCATAGCATTTGTACAATCCATAGGTATCAAAATCATAATTGAAGGCATTTTTAACCCACAATAACATTTAATTTACCGCAATTAGGCGGATATTGTCAATAGTTTGGGGGAAACTACTATTGTTTCAGGTGTTTCTTATAGTTCTGCGGTTAGTAGAAACGGACAGAGATTTTTTCATAAATTATGAAATATTGATGGAATCTTACCTTGTATTGTGAGATAATAGAAAAGTAAGAGTTCTATTGCTGCTCGCAGGTAACTGCGAACAGTAATATATCCGTATCTGTTCAGTATCTTCACAGATACCAGTATTCTAAAAAGTAGAAAACGAGGTAGAACAACATGAAACTGATCAAGGAGAAGAAGATTTATACTGGGGACGGTGTAATCGAAAATGGCTATATCCGCTTTGATGAGAAGATTGAAGAAGTCGGTGATATGGCGGGGTTCGAGCCGAAAGAAGGGGATCTTGAGGTAAGTTGTGCAGGAACAATGGTTGTTCCTGGATTTATTGACATTCATAGTCATGGTGGTTATGGGAAAGATAACATGGATGCTACACCGGATGAGATTGATGAGATGGTTAAGCAGATGACAAAGCAGGAGGGAATCACAACTTATTTCTGTACAACTATGACTCAGACCTATGAGAACATCGAGAAAGCGATGCAGAATATTCATGATGCGGCACAGAAGAACCCGGTGATCAAAGGAATCCACGTAGAGGGACCATTTATCTCAACTGTGTTTAAGGGAGCACAAGATCCTTCTTATATTAAGAAACCGGATGAAAAAACACTGGCAAAATGGAACGAGATCAGCGGCGGTCTCCTGCGTATTGTTACTTATGCGCCGGAAGAGGCAGATCCATCATTTGAGACATGGTGCAAGGAAAATAGAGTTGTCTTAAGCGCAGGACATTCGAATGCATTATACGGGGAATTGAATGCAAGCGGAGCAACACATGTGACTCATCTTTACAATGCACAGAGAGGACTGAATCACAGAGAGCCTGGTGTGACAGGATATGGTATGTTGGCAGAAGGGGTACATGCAGAGCTAATCTGTGACGGAAAGCATATCGTACCGGATATGGTGAAACTCGCATGCAAAGTAAGAGGGTATGATGGAATCGAGCTGATCACAGATTCCATGCGTGCGAAAGGAATGCCGGAAGGAAAGAGCGAACTGGGCGGACAGGTCGTAATCGTAAAAGATGGTATGGCAAAACTGGAAGACGGAACGATCGCAGGAAGTATCCTTACATATATTCAGGCATTTAAAAATGTTATGGAATTTACAGGTGCTACGGTTGAAGATGCAGTAAAGATGACCTCTGGAAATCAGGCGAAAGAGTTCGGACTTGATTCTAAGGGGGCTATTGCAGCAGGAAAAGATGCAGACATGGTTGTATTAAATGAGGACTTTGATTTAGTACAGACAATCAGCTATGGTAAACTCGCATAAGGAATAAGAAGTTATAAAATATATCTACAGAAGCAGGAAGCAAATAGATTTGATCTATGAAAATATGGGGTGGCTTCCAAAGCACTCGATATAAATATAATGAAATGAGAGGGTATTAAACATGGAAGTAATTGTAAAGAAGAATTATGAAGAGATGAGCAAGGCAGCAGCAACACTGTTTGCAGCAGAGATTATGGAGAATCCGAAAACAATCCTTGGTATGGCAACAGGATCTACACCGGTTGGTCTGTACAAAGAGCTTGTTAAAATGTATGAGGCTGGAGATCTTGATTTCTCTCAGGTTACTACATTTAATCTTGACGAGTATATTGGACTGGCACCGGAGCATGATCAGAGCTATCATTATTTCATGAATGACAATCTTTTCAATCATGTAAATATCAACAAAGAGAATGTACATGTACCGGATGGGGTTGGATTTGAAGCTGGAGAGGCAGGAAAAGCTTACGAAGAACTGATGGCAAAGACAGGACAGGTAGAAATCCAGCTGCTTGGACTTGGATGCAATGGACATATCGGATTCAACGAGCCGGCAGATGAGTTTACAAAAGTAACAGGTGAGATCGATCTGACAGATAGCACAATTGAAGCGAATAAGCGTTTCTTTGAGAAGAAAGAAGATGTGCCGAGAAAAGCAGTTTCTATGGGGATCGGAACAATTATGCGTGCAAAGAAGATCGTACTTCTTGTAAACGGAGAGAATAAAGCAGAGATTCTGAAAGAAGTAGTAAACGGACCGGTTACACCAAAGGTACCTGGAAGTATCTTACAGTTCCATCCACATGTAACAGTGATCTGTGATGAAGAGGCAGCAAAGTACCTGTAAAATGCCTGCAAGAGGTCATCAACTGACATACGGTTAAAGCTTATAGTAGCTTGTGTCTAGAGAGACTTCTTAGTAAACGATAAGAACCATGAAGAAGCTGCCAACGGCAGCTTCTTCTAATATATAAAAATTATTGAAGGAAAATAGAACATATGAAAACAATAATATTAGAAGCATGCACAGATTGTGTACAATCAGCGATCAATGCGCAGAAAGGTGGCGCAGACCGAATCGAATTATGCAGCAATCTTGTGATCGGAGGACTTACTCCGGGGAAGGCATTATTTGATCTTGTCAAGAAATATACAGACATCAAGACGAGAGTTCTTCTTCGTCCGAGATATGGAGATTATTGCTATAACCAATATGAATTTGAACAGCTAAAAGAGGAAGTTCAGATGTACTGTGAGATGGGAGCTGATGGAGTTGTCATCGGAATGCTCAATCCGGATGGTACATTGGATACAGAGCGAATGGCAGAACTTATCAAGGCAGCAGGAAATAAAGAGAAAGCGCTTCACCGTGCATTTGATGTCTGTATAGATCCGATGAAAGCACTCGAAGAAGCGATTGATCTTGGGTTCGATACGATTCTGACAAGTGGACAGAAAGAAACTGCGTGGGAAGGGAAAGAGATGCTGAAAGCACTTCAGGAGAAAAGTGCAGGAAGGATTGAGATCCTTGCGGCAAGTGGGATTGGTGCAAAATCAATAGAAAAGCTTCTTCCATATACTGGAATTACTTCTTATCATATGTCTGGAAAAATTGTAGTGGACAGTGCGATGGAATATAGAAAAGAAGGAATAGGACTTGGATTGTCAGAGCGTGGAGATTATGCGCTCTGGCAGACTTCGGAAGAAGAAATCGTGAAAGCAGTAAAGGTTTTAAAAACAACAGGTTAACTTCAACAGACATGTCTTGCACAGCTTCACAAAAACAGTTATACTCATAGGCAAAGGCAAAAAATATATTTATAAGACAAGAAAGTTTTAACAGGAGAAAGCGGATTATGATCAAAGTAATAGCAAGTGATATGGATGGAACACTACTTGGAGACAATCACAAAGTAGCACCGGAGACAGTAGAAGCGATCCGTGAAGCACAGGCGGCGGGAATCCGCTTTATGATAGCAACCGGAAGAAGTTATAATGGAGCAATGGAAGAATTAAAAGGTCTGGATCTTGGCTGTGATTTCATTGTGGGCTCAGGCGCAGAGATACGCAACCCAAAGGGTGAAATTCTAAAAAGCATAGGATTTACATATGAGGTCTGCAATGAGGTGGCAAAGGTATTGGAAGAATATCCAATCTCGGTATTGTATTGCGCCGGACCTTATGAGTATCGTGTGGGAACACCGGAGGAAGTAGAGGAGAGTATTGTTCGTCAGATTCAGCTATTCCATTTATCTGAGTGCAGAGACCAAATAGAGCAGTCAGAACTTTATAAGCGAGTGAAGGCAAGTTCAAGACGAATCGATTCTGTGGACGAATTAGAGAAACAGGGAATTATGATCCATAAGATTTTCCTTTTTACAGGCGATCTGGAGATGCTTGATAAGATCAAGCGAAGACTGATGCAGAATCCGGAACTCGCAGTTGCGTCTTCCTTCTATAATAATCTGGAAATCACGGTAAAAGGAGCGGAGAAAGGACCTGCGATTCAGGAATATATTGAATCTTTAGGTTATACAAAAGAGGAAGTGATGGTGTTTGGAGACAGCCTGAACGATTACTCTATGTTGTCTATGGATTTTGGAGCAACTGTCGCGATGGAAAATGCAGATGAGGAAGTGAAGCGGGTTTCAAAATATGTCACAAAGTCAAATGAAGACTTAGGGGTGGCATATACTATTCATGAACTGTTGAAAAAGCAGGGAAAAATCAATTCAAATTGGTAACTGTTCAGAGCCAACCTCCAAAATGCTACGCATTTCGTCGGTGTGGCGTAT
>OIOR01000154.1_pt1 | contig 11956 bp, 9 predicted proteins | sample 1585601 | NCBI WGS metagenome assembly OIOR01 (sample SAMN02674597, study PRJEB24791) | human gut metagenome, SKBSTL013 | isolation source: stool | host: Homo sapiens | place: USA | reverse complement strand
TTGCCCGGCAGATAGCCCGCCTTTTCGATGGCAGCCAGAATGGTCTCGATGGTCTCCTCATCGCTGGAAAGGTTGGGTGCAAAGCCGCCCTCATCGCCCACGGAGGTAGCCAGACCCTTGGACTTCAGGATGGCAGCCAGCGCATGGAACACCTCGGCGCACCAGCGCAGCGCTTCCTTAAAAGAGGGTGCGCCCACCGGCATGATCATGAACTCCTGCGTGTCCACGGTGTTGGCGGCGTGTGCGCCGCCGTTCAGAATGTTCATCATGGGCACAGGCAGACGGTTGCCGTTTACGCCGCCCAGAAAACGGTACAGCGGCATCTCCAGCGAAGCGGCTGCTGCGCGGCAGGCTGCAATGGACACCGCCAGAATGGCGTTTGCGCCCAGATTGGACTTATCCTTGGTACCGTCTACCTTGAGCATGGCAGCATCCACGGCGTAAATGTCGGAAGCATCCATGCCCACCACTGCGTCCGCAATGACCGTGTTGATGTTCTCCACCGCCTTGGTCACACCCTTGCCCAGATAGCGGCTCTTGTCGCCGTCCCGCAGCTCCAGTGCCTCAAACTCACCGGTGGATGCGCCGGAAGGGGCACAGCCGCGCGCCACAGTGCCGTCCGCCAGCGTGATTTCGGCTTCCACAGTGGGGTTTCCGCGGGAGTCTAAGATCTCGCGGCCAACAACAGCTTCAATTTCCAGATAATTCATCTTGAAACCCTCCTGAATATCATTTTCTCTCCCGTACTGCCCGGGCGGGCAGACGGGGAACTGCTCTATTTAGATAGTTATATATAACTAACCATCAATATCCTACCACGCTTTGCGCCCCGGCGCAAGAGCCGGTGCGTATGTTTGCAGACCTAAATTTTTAACGGGAACGCAAACCGCCGTGGAAAACCTGTTTACAGTCTGCCCCCTTGCGGCAGCGGGGATACGTTATGCTTACCATGTGTTTTTTATATGGCAGATATGCCAAAAATTTTCTTTACTTTTTGGCGATTCGGTTCTATACTGGTTGCGGCGTTTTCGCTGTTTTCCCATTTATAGTCGTTATAGAGGAGGATTTTTGCAATGAATAAGGATCTGACGGTGGGCAAGCCGTCACAGGTATTGTGGCAATTCTGTCTGCCCATGTTCGGCAGCATCATTTTCCAGCAGTTGTACAATATCGCGGATAGTCTGGTAGCGGGCAAGTTCATCGGTGAGAACGCGCTGGCTGCGGTTGGCAACAGCTACGAGATTACCCTGATCTTCATCGCCTTTGCCTTTGGCTGCAACATCGGCTGCTCGGTCATCGTGTCCCGCTACTTTGGCGCAAAGGAATACCGCGAGATGAAGACCTCGGTCTACACCTCCCTCATCGGCTCTGCCGTGCTGTGCGCCGTGCTGATGGGCATCGGTCTGTTTGGCTGCGACGCCCTGCTGGAGCTCATCAACACCCCGGAGGAGATCCTTGCAGATTCTGCGCTGTATCTGGATATCTACGTTCTGGGCCTGCCCTTCATGTTCTTCTACAACATTGCCACCGGCATCTTCTCTGCCCTTGGCGACAGCAAGACCCCCTTCTACTTCCTTGCAGTCTCTTCTTTGTCCAACATCGGCGTGGACATCCTGTTTGTGGCAGGTTTCAAGATGGGCATCGCCGGTGTGGCATGGGCTACCTTCCTGTGTCAGGGTGTCAGCTGCGTGCTGGCCATGGTGGTGGTGTTCCGCCGCATCAGCGCCTTCAAGTCCACCCACAAGGTGGTGCTCTTCTCCTGGAACATGCTGGGCAAGGTAGCCATGGTCGCCATCCCCAGCATCCTGCAGCAGAGCTTTGTCTCGGTGGGCAACATCATCCTGCAGAGCGTCATCAACACCTTTGGTGCCAGCGTCATTGCAGGCTACTCTGCAGCCGTCAAGCTGAACAACATGGTCATCACCTCCTTTACCACCTTGGGCAACGGCATCTCCAACTACACCTCCCAGAACATGGGTGCCGGCAAGATGGACCGCGTCAAGGAAGGCTTTGGCGCAGGCCGCAATCTGGTGTGGCTGCTGTGCGTGCCGCTGGTGGTGCTGTACTTCTTCTTTGGCCGCTTTTTGCTGCTGCTGTTCATGAACGACCCGCAGGGCCCTGCCATTGACACCGGTATGCTGTTTTTGCGCATCCTCTCTCCCTTCTACTTTGTGGTGTCGGTCAAGCTGGTGGCAGACGGCATCCTGCGCGGCTGCGGCCTGATGGTGCGGTTCATGATCGCCACCTTCACCGACCTGATTTTGCGCGTGGGCATTGCCGCCGTGCTCAGCGCCACCGCGCTGGGCTCCACCGGCATCTGGATGGCATGGCCTGTGGGCTGGTGCATCGGTACGGCGCTTTCCATGGTGTTCTACGTCACCGCCATCCGCAAGGCACTGGCAGAGCCGTTGGCTGTTGCCGAGGCCGAGGGACAGGCCGCCGAAGTCCGCGCCGAGGCCGAATTTGCCGCCGACGCCGAGATGGAGACCCTGTAACCATTTTGCAACTTGTGAATTTGTTTCATGTCACAGATAAACAAAATGAACAATTTGAAATAGTGCACAAAATCACGCTTTAATTTTTGTATAAAGTATCAACAAAGCCGAGAAAATGCGCCCAAAAGTATGGACGGTTTGTGAATTGCGGATTTGAACCCAGATAGCTATAATAACAGACAAGAACAGAAGCAAGGCCGCTTTAGAGGGGAAGGGCCTTGCTTCCGTTTTTATCAATTTACTTTATAGAACACTCCGGAGGAGGAGATTTTTATGAAAAAGATGATCACTCGTCGTCAGTTCATGGCTGCTGCCGGTGTTGTTGCCGCAGCAAGCGCTCTGACTGCCTGCGGCGGTTCTTCCGCAAGCACGGCCGCTTCTTCTGCAGCCGGTTCCGCTGCTGCTTCCGGCAGCACTATCAAGGTGGGTGTGATGGGCCCCCTGACCGGTGACGCTTCCGTTTACGGTCAGGCTGTTGTAAACGGTGCCAGCCTGTACATGAAGCAGGTCAATGCCGATGGCGGTGTCAACGGCAAGCAGCTGGAGATCATCGCCATGGACGAGCAGGGCGATGAAACGCAGGCTGTGACCTGCTTTACCAAGATGGTGGATCAGGGCATCACCGCTCTGGTGGGCGATGTAACCACCGCTCCCACGCTGGCTGTTGCCGCCGAGAGCGCCGATTACAATATGCCTATGGTCACCGCTTCCGCTACTGCCGAGGCTGTTACCTACGATGCCGAGACCGACACCGTGAACGGGAATGTGTTCCGTGCCTGCTTCACCGACCCCTTCCAGGGCGTGAAGATGGCAGATTACGCTTACGAGAAGCTGGGCTACACCAAGGCAGCCGTCATCTTCCTGAAGGGCAAGGACTACAACGAGGGTCTGGCCGAGAACTTTGTCAAGGAGTTTGAGGCAAAGGGCGGCACCGTCGTGGATCAGGAGAGCTACTCTGAGGGCGACGTGGACTTCAAGACCCAGCTGACCAGCATCCTTGGCAAGAACCCCGAGATGGTGTTCTGCCCCAACTACTATCAGGAAGTGGGTCAGATCCTGGCTCAGGCTGAGAGCATCGGTTTGACCGTTCCCTTCCTCGGCGGCGACGGCTGGGATGGTCTGGAGGGCTACGCCACCGCTGACCAGCTGAAGGACTCCTACTTCTGCGCCTGCTACGCTAAGGGCTCCAGCGCCGCGTTTGAGGATGCCTACAAGGCCGAGTACGGCGAGGCCTACCCCAACGGCTTTGCACCCTTGGGCTACGATGCCGCTATGACCGTCGTGTACGGCATCAAGGCTGCCGAGGAGCAGGGCCTCGAGGCCGGCTCCGACGAGTACAAGCAGGCCGTCATCGATGCCATTGCCGGCGGCACCATCGAGGGCATCACCGGCACCTTTACCTTCGACGAGCACCACAACCCCGTCAAGAGCACTGCCATCCTGACCTACGTGGACGGCAAGCCCGAGCTGAAGGAAATGTTCTGATCCGCGCTGTTCCATCCACCGGTGATGGAGCCGCCCGCACAGAGCAGAAACCCCATGATTTTTTTGGAGAACGCCGGAACAGCTTTTTTCTGGTCAGGCGTTCTCCGTTTTTTATATCAAAAAGTGTAAACGCCGCAAAGAAAGGAAGTATCCAACCATGACAGTGTTCTTTAGCCAGCTGATCAACGGCTTGTCCCTTGGCAGCATCTATGCACTGATCGCACTGGGCTACAGCATGGTGTACGGCATTATCCTGCTGCTGAACTTTGCCCACGGCGATGTCATCATGGTGGGCGCATACATGTCGTGGTTCGTCATGAACCAGCTGGGTCTTGGCCCAGTCACTGCTGTGTGCGCCACCATCATCACCTGCACGCTGCTGGGCGTGGTGATCGAAAAAATCGCCTACACCCCCCTGCGCAGCGCACCCCGTATCTCGCTGCTGATCACCGCCATTGGTGTCTCCTTCTTTCTGGAGTACACGGCAGAGCTGATCCTTGGCTCGGGTGCAAAGGTGATCCCCGCCTACTACACCAACCAGACCTTCCGTCTGGGCAAGGTGCCGCTGGGTCTTACTTCGATCATCACGCTGGTGGTCACCGTGCTGTCCATGCTGGTGCTCACCTTTCTGGTGCAAAAGACTAAGCTCGGCAAGGCCATGCGCGCCGTTTCGGAGGATATGGATGCTGCCCGCCTGATGGGCATCAACGTCAACAGCACCATCTCCTTTACCTTTGCCGTGGGCTCGGCGCTGGCGGGCATCGGCAGCGTGCTGTACTGCTGCTCCTACCCGCAGGCTACCCCCACCATGGGCTCCATGCTGGGTCTGAAGGCCTTTGTTGCCGCCGTGCTGGGCGGCATCGGCTCCATCCCGGGTGCCATGGTCGGCGGCATCGCCATTGGCCTGTGCGAGTGCTTTGTTTCCGCCATCGGCCTTTCCGCATGGAAGGACGCTGTTACATTTGCAATTCTGATCATCGTGCTGCTGGTCAAGCCCACGGGCTTCCTTGGCCGCAAGGTGCAGGAAAAGGTGTAAGGGGGCATAACGATGAATACCAAACGCAAGACCCTCAAAATGCCCGTGCGCTACCTGATGAATCTGGTGCTGGTGGGGCTGCTGTTCGTGGGGCTTTCCTATGTGACCGGCAATATGCTGTCCACCTACCAGAATAAGGTGCTGCTGACCGTGGGCATCAACATCATTCTGGCCGTCTCGCTGAACGTTGCCACCGGTTATCTGGGGCAGCTGCCGCTGGGTCACGCCGGTTTTATGGCAGTAGGTGCCTACGCCTGCGCCCTGTTCACCAAATCCTCGGGCCTGCCCAAGGGCGTGGCCTTTGCCATCGGTCTGGTGCTGGCATGGGTGATCGCCGGGCTGTTCGGGGTGCTTATCGGCATCCCTGCCCTGCGCCTGACCGGCGACTATCTGGCCATCCTGACGCTGGGCTTTGGCGAGATCATCCGCATCACGTTGAACAACATTGATGATGTGCTGGGCTTCAAGCTGTTCTACGGCTCCAAGGGCCTGAAGAACATCCCCAAGTATTCCAACTTTACCAACGTGTTCCTGTGCGTGGTCATCACCTGTTTCCTCATCCACGCCATGATGAAGAGCCGCCACGGCCGTGCTGTGCTGGCCATCCGCGACAACGAGATCGCCGCCGAGAGCTGCGGCATCCAGACCACCTATTATAAGGTGATGGCCTTTGCCTTCTCCGCTGCCTTCGCAGGCTTGGCGGGCGGCCTGTACGCCTGCTACATCGGCGTGCTGAACCCCTCCACCTTCGGCTTTATGAAGTCCATCGAAATTCTGGTCATGGTGGTTCTGGGCGGCATGGGCTCCATGCTGGGCTCCATTCTGTCCGCTACCGTGCTGACCATCCTGCCCGAGGCGACCCGCAGCTTTGAGAGCTACCGCATGGTGGTCTACTCGCTGGTGCTGGTGCTGATGATGATCTTCCGCCCGGGCGGACTGCTGGGCAGCTACGATTTCTCCCTGAGCCGCATCGTGGAAAAGGCCATGAATGGCGAACTGTTCCGCAAACATACCAAAAAGGAGGCCGCTGACCATGAGTGAGTTCAAGACCAGACTGCACAGTGTGCCCTCCGGCGGTTTTCTGACCGACCGCGACAAGGACAAAAAGCCCATTCTGGACGTGCGTGAACTGGGTATCGACTTCGGCGGTCTGACCGCTGTGGACAACTTTAACCTGATGATCGGCCGCAACGAGATCGCCGGTCTGATCGGCCCCAACGGCGCAGGTAAGACCACCGTGTTCAACCTGCTCACCAACGTCTACCAGCCCACCCGCGGCTCCATCCTGATCGATGGTATGCCCACCGCCGGCAAAAAGACCTATCAGGTCAACCGCATGGGCGTGGCGCGCACCTTCCAGAACATCCGCCTGTTCAAGGAGCTGAGCGTCATCGACAACATCAAGGTGGGTCTGCACGAGTCCATGAAGTATAATCTGGCTTCCTCCCTGCTGCGGATGCCGAACTACTGGAAAGAGGAAAAGCAGTGCACCGAGCGTGCGCTGGAGCTGCTGGACATCTTCCACATGGCAGACCTTGCCAACGCGCAGGCCGGCAGCCTGCCCTACGGCGCACAGCGCCGGTTGGAGATCATGCGCGCACTGGCTACCGGCCCGAAGCTTCTGCTGCTGGACGAGCCTGCCGCCGGTATGAACCCCTCCGAGACGGCGGAGCTGACCGAGACCATCCGCCGCATCCGCGACGAGTTCAACATTGCCGTGCTGCTCATCGAGCACGACATGAGCCTTGTCATGGGCATCTGCGAGGGCATTGCGGTGCTGAACTTCGGCCGCATCATCGCCAAGGGCACCCCGGACGAGATCCGCGATAACCCGCAGGTCATCGAGGCCTATCTGGGCAAAAAGGAGGGCTGAGCCATGGCTGATACATTACTGAAGGTGGACGGCATCAACGTCTACTACGGCAACATCCACGCCGTAAAGGATATCTCTTTCACCGTCAACGCGGGCGAGATCGTCACCCTGATCGGTGCCAACGGCGCGGGCAAATCCACCACCCTGAAAACCATTTCCGGTCTGCTGAAGCCCCGCACCGGCGATGTGCTGTACAAGGGCAAGAGCATCAAGGGCGTACGCGCCCACAAGATCGTGGAAAGCGGTCTTGCACAGGTGCCGGAGGGACGCCATGTGTTTTTGCACATGACAGTGGACGAGAACCTTGATATGGGCGCTTACACCCAGCCCGCTTCCACCATTGCCGCCAACAAGGAAAAGGTGTTCACCCTGTTCCCCCGCCTGAAAGAGCGCCGCAAGCAGCTGGCGGGCACCATGTCCGGCGGCGAGCAGCAGATGCTGGCCATGGGACGTGCGCTCATGAGCAACGCTTCCATGCTGATGCTGGACGAGCCTTCCATGGGTCTTTCGCCGCTGCTGGTGCAGGAGATCTTTGACATCATCCGCGACATCCACAAGGAGGGCATGACCATCCTGCTGGTGGAGCAGAACGCACAGATGGCGCTTTCGGTGGCCGACCGCGCCTATGTGCTGGAGACCGGCCGCATAGTCATGGACGGCACCGGTGCTGAGCTGCTGACCAACGAGCGCGTCCGCAGCGCCTATCTGGGCGGGTAAACGGAAAAATAGTTTGATTTGCAGTTCCGAAACGCCCTTGGGCGTTTCGGAACTGCTTTTTCCTGCTATCACTTTACTTTCGTAAAAAATTGTGCCATAATGGGTGCAGTATTCCGGCTTTGCAAAAGCCACGCTCCGGCTCGGGAAAGCGGGGCGCAAACCACACAGAATGAGGGGTAAACGTTATGAGCAAGATCATCATCCCGGCAAACTACACACCCGCGCTGAACCTGTACGACACCCAGCGCGCCATCGGCACGGTGAAGCGGCTGTTCGCCGATACCCTGTGCGCCACGCTGAACCTGTACCGCGTGTCCGCACCGCTGTTTCTGGAGGCTTCCACCGGCCTGAACGATGACCTGAACGGCGTGGAGCGTAAGGTGACCTTTGACATCAAGGACAGCGGCACCGAGGCACAGGTGGTGCAGTCGCTGGCAAAGTGGAAGCGGCAGGCGCTGAAGGACTACGATTTCCGCGTGGGCAAGGGTCTGTACTGCGACATGAACGCCATCCGCCGGGACGAGGAACTGGATAACCTCCACTCGGTCTATGTGGACCAGTGGGACTGGGAAAAGATCATCACGGTGGAGGACCGCAACGAGACCTACCTGAAAAACGTGGTGCGCTGCATCGTGTCTGCGGTGTGCGCCACCGAGATGAACCTGCACGCCATGTTCCCCCAGCTGCAGGATCTGCCCCTGCACACCCCCAACGTGACCTTTGTCACCACACAGGAGTTGGAGGACAAGTACCCGGATCTGACCCCGAAGGAGCGCGAGAACGCCTTTGTCAAGGAGAACGGCACCACCTTCCTGATGAAGATCGGCGCACCCCTGCGCAGCGGCAAGCCCCACGACGGCCGCGCCCCGGACTATGACGATTGGGATCTGAACGGCGACCTGCTGTTCTGGAACGACCCGCTGCAGTGCAGCTACGAGCTGAGCAGCATGGGCATCCGCGTCAGCCCGGAGAGCATGGATAAGCAGCTGACCATGGCGGGCTGCGATGACCGCCGCACCCTGCCCTTCCACAAGGCAGTGCTGGCTGGCGAGCTGCCCTACACCATCGGCGGCGGCATCGGCCAAAGCCGCCTGTGCATGCTGCTGCTGGGCAGCGTCCACATCGGTGAGGTGCAGGCCAGCGTGTGGGACAAGGCCACCCGCGAAGCCTGCGCTAAGGCTGGCATCCCGCTGCTGTAAGCGGAACGATTTTTCAGCGGAAAATATTTTTGATTTGAATACAGCCAAGCCTGCGGGCTTGGCTGTATTTCGCTTTTTCTTTTATAAAAACCAAGAAGGGACAGCCCGCGGGCTGTCCCTTCTTCTGTTTTATATCTTATTAGTTCTGCTTTTTCCAGCGGCGCATGACACCCATGCCCAGTGCATAGGGGCCGGTGTGCACCGCAATGGTGCAGCCGATCTGCAAAAGCCCTACCTCACACTGTGCGCCGGGGTACTTGGCGCGCAGGGCGGCACGGGTCTGCATCCACAGACGCTTGCCTTCGTCGGCATCGTAGCCGTAGCCCACCGTAATGCGGTAGTCGTCCGGGGTACCGCCGTGGGCATCCAGATAGTTCATCAGCTGCTCCAGCGCCTTTTCAAAGCTCTTCTGGCGGCCGCGGGCCACGCCGCCGGAGAATATCTCGCCATCCTTGAACAGGATCATGGGCTTCAGCCCCAGCATATTGGCGGCGCGGCCGGTCACCTTGCCGATGCGCCCACCCTTGATGAGGTAGTCCAGATCACCCACGGTAAAGAAGATCTGGTTGGTGGATTTTTCTGCTTCCAGCCAAGTCACCGTCTCGTCCAAGGTGCAGCCTGCGTCCCGCATGGCCACGGCATTTTCCACCATGGTGGATTCGGTCACGGTGGCGGCGGCAGAGTCGATGACCTCGATGCGGGCATCGGGGTAGTCCTCCAGCACCAGATCCCGGGCGTTGCGGGCGCTGCCCACGCAGCCGCTCATCTTGCCGGTGAACACCAGACACAATACCGCCCGACCCGCCTCGGCGTGTGCGCGGAAGGTCTTTTCAAAGTCCTCGATGGAGGCCAGACTGGTCTTGGGGTAGGCCGCCGGGTTATCCACCATGAACTGATAAAAGTCCCGCACAGGGATCTCCAGCCCTTCCTTGCGGTAATGCTCGCCGTCCAGCGATACATAAAAGGGCACGACCTCGATGCCAAGCTGCTTGGCGGTGTCCAGCGTCAGGTCGCAGGCGCTGTCGGTAATGATATCAAACATCTGTGACGCTTCCTTTTCTGAAACTCGGGGGCTGCTTTTTGCGGCAGCTCAGCCGCGGTGGATGTAGGCCTCGCGCTCTGCGCCCACCGAGATATAGGTGATCTTGCAGCCCACAGCCTTTTCCAGGTATTCCACATAATCGCGGGCCTGCTGGGGCAGGTCCTCCCACTTGCGGGCTGCGGTGATATCGCAGTGCCAGCCGGGCAGGTACTCCACCACGGGCTGAGCGGTATCCAGTGCCTCACCCATGGGGAAGCGGGTGGTGGTGGTGCCGTCGGTCAGCTTGTAAGCGGTGACCATGGGGATCTTTTCCATGTAATCCAGCACGTCCAGCAGGGTCAGAGCCACCTCGTCGCAGCCCTGGCAGAACACGCCGTAGCGGCTTGCCACCAGGTCGATGGGGCCCACGCGGCGGGGACGGCCGGTGGCTGCGCCGTACTCGTGGCCGGCCTCACGCAGAGCGTGCTTCTCTTCCTCGGTCATAGCCAGTTCGGCGGCGAAGGGGCCGTCGCCCACGCAGGAGGAGTAGGCCTTCATGACGCCGATGGAGTTGTGCAGCTTGTGGCCGGGGATACCGGCACCGATGGGTGCATAAGCACCGATGACGTTGGAGGAGGTGGTGTAGGGGTAGATACCAAAGTCGATATCGCGCAGTGCGCCCAGCTGTGCCTCAAACAGCACCTTCTTGCCGGCTGCATCGGCATCGGCCAGATACTGACCCACATCGCAGATATAGTCCTTGAAGATGGCGGCATACTTTTCGAGCCAGTTCCACATCTCGTCCACGCTGATGGGCGCTGCGTTGTAGCTGCCCTCCATGACCAGATTCTTGGAATCCACCATGGTGACCAGACGCTTCTTCACGGCGTCGTCCAGATGCAGCAGATCGCCCATGCGCAGGGTCTTTTTCATGTACTTGTCGCCGTAAGCGTAGGCAATGCCGCGCTTGGTGGAGCCGAACTGTGCGCCGGTCTTGGACAGGCGTGCCTCCTCCAGACCATCCTGCTCCACATGGTAGGGCATGGTGATGGTTGCGCGGTCGGAGATCTTCAGATTTGCCGGGGTGATCTCAATGCCCTGCTCGCGCAGCTTATTGATCTCGCCGTCCAGATGATGCGGGTCGATGACCATGCCGTTGCCCATAACGCACACGACGTTGGGGCGCAGGATGCCGGAGGGCAGCAGGTTCAGTACGAACTTGCCGCGCTCGTTTTTAACGGTATGGCCTGCGTTGTTGCCGCCCTGATACCGTGCAACGATGTCATACTCCTGGCTGATCAGGTCGACCATGCGGCCCTTGCCCTCATCGCCCCAGTTGATACCCGTAATTGCAGTAAGCATAATAAATGACCTCTTTATCCTTTTTTCAAAAGACAGCCTTTTCCGTGCACCTTGCCCGGGATACGCTACCTTGGGTAAAACGCACCGGTTTGCTGCCCTTGCGGCACGCACCAATGCTATTATAGTATAGCACAGTCTGCCGCGCAAAAAAAGGGGGAATGCACCTTTTTGCGGCGGATTCCCCCTTTAAAATCACGTTCTCAGCTGCGCTCCCCGGTCAGGTCGGTGCGGCGAGTCACCTTGTGGATGGTGCCGTCCGGCTCCTGAATGGACGTGCGCTCCAGCTGGCTGCGCAGGCTGGCTTTGATGTCGGCCAGATACTCCTGCCGCAGTGCCTGCTGCTCGGCTTTTTCGGCCTCGGTCAGGCCGGCGGTCTTGCTCTTTTTGGCCAGCGCATTGATGCGGGCGATCTTTTCTTCCGTCATAAGGGGAACCTCCTGTATTTCATCGTAAAATATGCTATAATGTAGGCAAGACCATTATAGCAAAGGATGATACCAATGGCAACACAACGCAACTATGCCCAGCAGATGGACGCCGTGCTGGCAACCCTTGGCAATACCCGCCCGCGGCTTTTGCTCCACGCCTGCTGCGGCCCCTGTTCCAGTGCCGTGCTGGAGCAGCTGTGCCGGTATTTTGAGATCACGGTGCTGTACTATAACCCCAACACATGGCCGGCGGCAGAGTATTACCGCCGGGGCGAGGAGCTGCAGAAGTTCGTGGCAGCAGCCCACCCGCTGGGGGTGACCGTGGTGGAGGACACTTACG
>OIOR01000144.1_pt1 | contig 12197 bp, 8 predicted proteins | sample 1585601 | NCBI WGS metagenome assembly OIOR01 (sample SAMN02674597, study PRJEB24791) | human gut metagenome, SKBSTL013 | isolation source: stool | host: Homo sapiens | place: USA | reverse complement strand
CGGGCTTCTGCCCGGAATTCATGCGGAAGTCGGGCAGCGGCGTTGCCGCAGACCAGACAAACGTGATGCTGGCCACCTCCAAAGAGGTGATTTCCCTGCACCGAACACCCGGGCTCGGCTTTCGGCCACAAATGGCCACAAACGGCGTTTCTTTTTCCCTGCGGGTGGTTTACTCGCCATGCCCGGCAATCTCCCGCAAATCGCCGCACAGCGCCCCAACAGGGTCAACAGGGGCGACTACAGGTACACCCTGGGCATCGTCACTTTCGGCACGGCGCAGCTCGATGAGCCGCTTCCCGTTGCTGCGGCGCACCATACCGGAAATTCCGATTTTGCTTAGCGCGTCAAGGTTTTGCAGGATCAGGCGGGACACTTTCTTAGGCGAGATACGCTCCATACCGACAGGGTCGATTTTTTCAGACAGCTCTGTGGGAGTGCCGATAAATTTCGTACGGTCGCGCATCAGTTCAGAGACCAGATAGGTGATCCGGTCGCCCAGTAGCTCCGGCTGCGTTCTGCTGTCTGCTACCATCTCCCACACGTTTTCAACGTTGCGTTTCAGAGACAACTCCCGGTATTCAATGTCACGACCGATGCAGGAGAGCTTCGCCTTACCGCTGCCGCGCCGATCTTCCACCAGAGTAAAACTGGAATCCACCGCCCCGCTGATGGCTGTCGTACCGGAGATACGGTTGAACACATCATCGGCAGTTTCCTTTCGCAGATGATGGATCAGCAGGATGGCGATGCCGTGCTTGTCCGCCAGCCGCTTCAGCACGGACAGGTCCCGGTAGTCATTGGCGTAGGTGGCATCGTGGACGGGGCGGACCATCTGCAGCGTATCGACGAGGACCAGAACAGTATCCGGGTGAGCTACGAGGAAGCCCTCCACCTGCTCCTCCAGCCCCTGGCCGATGGGAGCGCACTCCGTACAGAAATGGACGCTGTCCGGCGCGTCCTCTGTGATCTCGAAGAGGCGGTTCTGGATGCGAAGGACGGAGTCCTCCAGGCAGAGATAGAGGGTGGTGCCCTGCTTCACGCTCATTCCCCAGACCGGTTCTCCCTTGGCCACCGTCACCGCCAGCCACAGGGCCAGCCAGGACTTGCCCACCTTGGGTGAACCCGCCAGGATATGCAGACCCTGAGAGATCAGCGTGTCCACCACAAAATTGGGCGGCTCCAGCGGACGGTCCATCAGCGTCCTACCGTCCACCGTGACCAGAGGACGGTCCATTTTGTTGCTCATAGTCAGTACCTCCAATTCAAAATATCTGAATACAAAAATCTCCCACCTCGAAAGAAGTGGGAGTAGTATTCTTTTAGAGGAGCAGTACCCACAGGACTTTTGAGCATCCCCTTGCCCCTCTGCTTGTATCGTGGTGGAAAAGATGGTATCCTGATAAAAAGCATGGACAGATTAAAAATCAAGTAGGACAAATTATTGCAGAGGAGGGGGCCAGCGGAAATGGAGGGGAGCATCATACGCAGACCGATCCTGCCAGCGAAGGATGACAGAGCACTGCGGCGCAGCTTCACGACTTCGACCCTACGAAATCAGGAGTCTGGAAGATCGTAGTTTCGATACAGTCTGGTGAGAATTTTGCGCAGACAGGAGACCGCAACAGTCCCCTTTAGGATATGTTTAGGAAAAATCAAGAGTCATACTCGCTTTTTTATACGTTCCGTGCTATAATGCAGAAAAACACGAAAGGCCGGCAACTATGGCTACACATATTTTAGTCGTCGATGACGAGACTGCGATCGCAGATCTGGTGGAGGTCTATCTGAAAAACGAAGGCTTCACCATCCACAAATTCTATAATGCCTCCGACGCCCTGGCTTGTGTGCGGACGACACGCTTGAATCTGGCGGTGCTGGATGTGATGCTGCCGGACATGGACGGCTTTACCCTCTGCCAGCGCATCCGGGAGGACCACCTGTTCCCCATCATCATGCTCACCGCAAAGGTGGAGGATATGGACAAGATCATGGGGCTGACCTTGGGAGCGGACGACTACATCACCAAGCCCTTCAATCCTCTGGAACTGGTGGCCCGGGTCAAGACTCAGCTGCGCCGCTACACCCGGTACAACCCCAGGGAGGGGACAGTCCAGGAGGTCACCGAATACGACTTTCGAGGCCTTCAGATCTCCAAGGCCACTCACAAGTGCGTCCTGTTCGGCGAGGAACTGGCCCTGACGCCCTTGGAATTCTCCATTCTCTGGTATCTATGTAAGCACCGGGGGAATGTGGTGTCCAGCGAGGAACTGTTTGAACATGTTTGGGGCGAGGCGTTTATGGACAGCAACAACACCGTCATGAGTCACATCGCCCGGCTACGGGAAAAGATGCACGAGCCCAGCCGAAAGCCCAAATTCATCAAGACCGTTTGGGGGGTGGGGTACACCATTGAGTAAGAAAGGAAATACCCGCAGCCGCCGGAGGTCTTTGCGCATCTGGGGCGGCTACCTGCTGGTCCTCATGGCTTGGGTGGTCGCAGTGATGGCCTTGGCATTCCTGGGCTTCATCATCTGCGCCAGCATCACCTGGCAGCCCTCGCCGCTCTACGACTTCCTGAATTGGGTTCGAGACTACATCGTTCTGGTCTGCATCGTCACAGTGCTGGCGGGCTGGGTGGTCATCAGCTTCTATTTTATCTCCAAACCCATCAAGCAGCTGGACGTGGTGGCCAATGCGGCAGAGCAATTATCCCGCCCCAGTGAGGAGCCCATCCAGCTGCCGGATTCCCTGGAGGACATCTCCATCCAGCTGAATCTGGCCCGGGAGCAGGCTCTCCGGGACGCCCGGGCAGCCCGGGAGGCAGAACAGCGGAAAAACGACCTAATCGTCTATCTGGCCCACGACCTGAAAACGCCCCTGACCAGCGTCATCGGCTACCTGACCCTCCTGCGGGATGAGCCTCAGATCTCCCCGGAGATCCGGGCCAGGTACACCGGCATCGCCCTGGAGAAGGCGGAGCGGCTGGAGGACCTCATCAACGAGTTCTTCGACATCACCCGCTTCAACCTCTCTCGCCTGGAGCTGGAGCGGCAGAGCGTGGACCTGACGCGGATGCTGGAGCAGGTCGCCAGCGAATTCCGCCCCATTTTCGCAGAATCGGGGCTGTCATGCAGCCTGGATCTGCCGCCCAAGCTGCACTATTCCTGTGACCCGGATAAGCTGGCAAGGGTCTTTGATAATCTCCTGCGCAACGCGTCTTATTATAGCCTGCCGGACAGCACGGTGGAAATTGCCGGACGGATAGAGGCCGGGAAAATCGTACTCACCTTCTCCAATGCGGGAAAGAACATCCCCCAGGAGAAATTGGACCGGATCTTTGAACAGTTCTTCCGTCTGGACAGCTCCCGCGCCACCCGGACAGGTGGTGCGGGCCTTGGCTTAGCCATCGCCAAGGAGATCGTGGAGCTCCACGGCGGGGCCATTCGGGCGGACAGCACCGAGGATCGGATCACCTTCACCATCTGTCTTCCGTCAGACCATTCAGAAGCGCCGTAAGAAAATCACAAGAATTTCGCAGAAAACTTGCAAGGCATCCGTTGGTAGATAGACAAGTATGAAACGCCTGGTTCTGGTACCATTTCAGTATCAGAACCAGGCGCTTTATTTTGATTAGGAGGTCTTATCCCATGAAAACCATTCTCGTTCTCTTCGGCGGATGCTCCACGGAGTACGAAGTTTCTCTCCATTCCGCCTATGCGGTGCTGTCCCACATGGACCCCGCCCGCTATACTCCTTTGGCTGTGGGCATCACACGGGAGGGGCAGTGGCTCTGCTATACCGGCGACCTCTCCCGGCTGGAGGACGGTACTTGGCAGCAGGCGGCAGACTGTATCCCCTGCACCCCACTGGTGGAACGGGAGGCCCACGCTTTACTACTGCTGGACGGCTCCGGCCGCCGTCTCCTCTTTGACGCGGTATTCCCAGTCCTCCACGGCAAGAACGGCGAGGACGGTACGGTACAGGGACTCTTTGAACTGGCCGGGGTCCCGGTCATCGGCTGCGGGACATTGTCCAGCGCCTTGTGCATGGACAAGGACCGGGCCCACCAGCTGGCGGCCCTGGCCGGCATCCGGGTCCCCCGGAGCCACGTCTTTCATTCCAGCGATGATTTCAGCCGGATCGCCCAGGCAGCGGAGGAACTGGGATACCCGGTGTTTGTCAAGCCGGTCCGGGCCGGTTCCTCCTTCGGTATCACCAAAGTCTCCGGGCCGGAAGAACTGCCCGCCGCCATGGAGGAGGCCTTCCGCCACGACAGCGCCGTGATCCTGGAGGAGACGATCCTCGGCTTTGAGGTGGGCTGCGCGGTCATGGGCAACGAGGAACTGACCGTGGGTCTGGTGGACGAGATTGCGCTGTCGGAGGGCTTTTTCAACTATGAGGAGAAGTACACCTTAAAGACCTCCGCCATCCACTGTCCCGCCCGCATCCCGCCGGAGAAGGCGGCAGAGATCCAGGCAGCGGCAAAAACCATTTACCGTGCCCTGGACTGCCGGGTATTCGCCCGGGTGGATCTGTTCCTCACCCCGGATGGGGAGATCGTCTTCAATGAGGTCAACACCATCCCCGGCTTCACCGCCCACAGCCGCTACCCCAGCATGATGCAGGGCATCGGCATTTCCTTTGGGGAGCTGGTGACCCGCCTGATCGAGTTGGGGGTGGTGGGATGAGAACCGTGTCGATTCCCCGGGAGCAGATTTTTCAGGGGCCGCTGGTCCTGGTCAACCGGGCGCATCCCCTGCATGAAAAAGAGCGATCTGCGCTGACCTCGGTGGACCCGCACCACCCCGACATTCTTCTTGAAAGCCGGGCACGGCAGCTACTGTCTGCCTGTATCCAAAAGGCGGGGGGACAGCGGGAGATCGTGCCGGTGTCCGGCTGGCGGAGCCAGCAGGAACAGCAGCGGATCTGGGACGACTCCATGGCGGAGCATGGGGAGACATTTACCCGCCAGTATGTGGCCCTTCCAGGATGCAGTGAGCATCAGACCGGCCTCGCCATCGACCTGGGAAAGGCTGCCGGATACATCGACTTCATCCGGCCTGCCTTTCCCTATGACGGCGTCTGCGGAAGATTTAGGCGTCTGGCGGCCCGGTACGGCTTTATCGAACGCTACCAGCGGGGCAAGGAGGAAGTCACCGGGATCTCGGCTGAGCCGTGGCACTTCCGCTATGTGGGGGCGCCCCACGCCCAGCTGATGGAAACCAACGGGCTGTGTCTGGAGGAGTACCGGGACTTTTTGCGGCAGGGTCCCCGGAGCGTCGCTCTGGAAAACGGCCGCATGGCCCAGGTGTTCTATGTGCCCGCCGCCGGAGCCGTCACAGAGGTGGAAGTGCCGGAGGGCTGCTGCCAGATATCCGGCGACAATGTGGAGGGATTTATCCTGACATGGTGGGGGGATACCCATGAGAACGGCTAAGAAAACCGTCCCGACTTTGGACCTCTTTCGTCTGGCGGCAGTCCTGCTGGTGGTGATGAACCACACCTCGCCCCTGGCGGATGTGTCTGCCATGGCTGATTTCTGGCTTACCCGGGTACTGGCCCGGGTGGCAGTCCCATTCTTTCTGATGACCACTGGGTACTTTCTGAGCCGGAATCACTGGGCTGGTGTGGGGCGGCAGCTGAAAAAGCTCTGCCTGCTCTACGGCGTCTGCATCCTTTTGTATCTGCCAGTGAATCTCTATGCCGGCAGCTTCACCGGTCCGGCGGATGTTTTGCGGAAACTGCTGGTGGACGGCACCTTCTACCACCTGTGGTATTTCCCGGCGACCATTCTGGGCATCGTCATCGCCCGGTGGCTCAGCCGGCTGGGCCTGCGGGTGGCTCTGCCTGTGGCGGCGCTACTCTATCTCATCGGTCTGGGCGGGGACAGTTACTATGGACTGGTTTCCCAGATCCCGCTGCTTCGGACCCTTTACGACGGCATTTTTACACTGTGCGGCTATACCCGCAATGGCCTGTTCTTCGCGCCACTGTTCCTTCTGCTTGGGGCCGCCGGAAGGCGGTGGAACCAAAAGCTGTCTCTGGCGGGCTTCTTCCTCTCTCTGGCAGCCATGAGCGCCGAGGGGCTGTGGCTCCATCGCATGGATGTCCAGCGCCACGACAGCATGTACCTCGCCCTCCCCCTGTGCATAGTATGCCTTTTTTCTCTGCTGCTGGGCGGAAACAAGGGCGAGTCCAGGAAAGTCCGGGAATTTTCCACAGCCATGTATGTGCTCCATCCCCTCTGCATCGTACTGGTCCGGGGAGCGGCAAAGCTACTGGGACTGGGAGAAATGCTCATTGAAAACAGTGTTCTCCATTTTATTGTGGTGCTGGCGCTCAGTGCGCTGCTCTCCGCCCTTTGCCTGCTGAGGCTTCAAAAGAAGCCCAGCCCCACCGCTCGGGCCTGGCGGGAGGTGGATCTGGCGGCCCTTGGGCACAACGCCCAGGTGCTGCGGAACACATTGGCCCCGGGGACAGAGCTGATGGCGGTGGTAAAGGCGGAGGCCTACGGTCACGGCGGGGCAGTGACCGCCCGCACCTTACAGCGAGCGGGCGTCCGGGCCTTTGCCGTGGCCTGCCTGGCCGAGGGGATTGCTCTGCGAAAGGCGGGCATCCGGGGGACGATCTTGATCTTAGGTTATACCTCCCCGGAGGAAGCTCCGCTCTTGACACGATGGCATCTGACCCAGACGGTGGCGGATATTGACCACGGGCGGGCCTTGGCAGCCAGAGGGCGGCGTGTCCATGTCCATCTGGCCCTGGACACGGGGATGCACCGGCTGGGCATCCTGGCGGAAAACCGGAAGGAGATCCTGGAGGCATTCCGGCTTCCAAACCTGGTAGTGGACGGTGTCTTTTCTCATCTAAACGTCTCGGACAGCCTGGAAGCCGAAGATGTTGCCTACACCCAGGAGCAGCTGACCTTGTTCTATGATACGGTGGCCTGGCTCCGAACTGCCGGATATGATCCCGGCAAAGTTCATATCCAGTCCAGCTATGGACTTTGGAACCTCCCAGCTCAGCCCTGTGACTATGTCCGGGCTGGAATCGCACTCTATGGAGTTCGAAGCGATGATGCGCCTGTTCAGCGAAGCCTTGACCTGCGGCCGGTTCTGTCTCTCCGGGCCAGAGTGGCCAGTATCCGCACTGTGCAAGCCGGAGAGAGCGCCGGGTACGGGCGGGTCTTTCAGGCAGAGCAAGAAACCAAACTGGCGGTGGTCACCATCGGCTACGCGGACGGTCTGCCCCGGGATCTGCCTCAGCGGGGCGGCCAGGTGCTGATTCAGGGCCGGCGTTGTCCTATGGTGGGGCGGATGTGCATGGACCAGTTGCTGGTGGATGTCAGCGATCTTTCGGAGGTCGCTCCTGACGATACAGTGACTATTATCGGCCGGGATGGCGGTCAGGTGATTCGGGCAGAGGAACTGGCTGCATGCTGTGGGACGATTACCAACGAACTGCTCTCCCGGTTAGGCATGCGGTTACCCATTGTTTCTGGTTAAAGATCGGTAGGGAAATTTACAAAGATTCCGGTTCGGATTTCAACATGAATATACCTTTAAACAGGAATAGCCACCAACCACGATGAAATGGTTGATGGCTATTCCCGTTTGGTCGACACCAAGAGATTCTCTCAATCGGTTTAATCTGGTGTTTTCAAGATGTCCTTATGAGGAGTCGCCCTTGGCCCTGCCTGCTTTTTTTATCACTTATTTACCGGCACTTCTGGGCGGCCTCCCGTCCGGCCCGGAAGGCCCGGATGTTCAGCTCCTTCACCTTTTCGGGGACGGTATCGGCCACCACCTGCTCCCAGTCGATCTGGGGACAGCCCAGGCTGTCGCACATGGCGCCGAAAAGCACCACGTTCATGCACTTGGCGTTGCCCAGGTCCAGAGCGATCTCGCTGGCGGGGACGGCGATGGTACGGAACACCTTTTCCATGGCCTCGATGCAGCCGTCCGGATACGTCTCGGCCCCGGAGGCGATGGTGGTGGACTTGATGGCATAGTCGTTGATCACGGCCACGCCGTCGGGCTTGAGAAACTCGGCATAGCGGACGGCCTCCATTTTTTCCAGGGCCACCATGATGTCCGCCTCGCCCTTGCCGAACACGGGGCCGTATACCTTGTCGCCCCAGCGGACCTGGGTGGACACGGAGCCGCCCCGCTGGGCCATGCCGTGTACCTCGCTCTGCTTGACGTCGTATCCGGCCTGCATGAAGCCGTTGGACATGATCTTGGAGATCAGGATGGCGCCCTGACCGCCCACGCCCACCAACAGGGCGCTTTTCACGTTGGACATATCAGTTTTCCTCCTTTTCGATGGCGTCGAAGGGGCAGACCTGGGCGCAGACGGTGCAGCCCACGCACTGGGTGCGGTCGATGACGGCCTTGCCGTTTTCCATGGAGATGGCGGGGCAGCCCACCCGCAGACAGCTGCGGCAGCTGCGGCACTTGTCGGCGTTTACATGGCACATGCCCTTGCGGAACTTATCGCGCTTAATCAGCAGGCAGGGACGGCGGGTGACGATGGCGGGCTGCTGTCCGGCGTCCAGGGCGGACACCGCCTGGTCCACGGCGGCCTTCATGGCCTTCAGGTCCTGGGGGTCCACCGTCAGCACCGGGGCAAAGCCCAGGGCGGTGAGAATTTTCTCCACGCTGAGCAGGGCGGTGGGGTCCCCCTGGAGGGTATAGCCCGTGCCGGGGTTATCCTGGTGGCCGGTCATGCCGGTGATGCGGTTGTCCAGCACGCAGGGGATCATCCGTCCCTTGTTATAGACGATCTCCGCCGCGCCGGTCATGCCGCTGTGGAAGAAGGTGGAGTCGCCCACCACGCCGAACACCACCTTGCCGGTGACGCCCTCTTTTTCAAAGCTCTTGGCGATGCCCATACCGGCGGAGAAGCCCGCGCCCATGCACACCACGGAGTCCATGCAGTTCAGGGGCTCGGCGCAGCCCAGGGTATAGCAGCCGATGTCGCCGGTGATCACATAGTTCTTGTTCCGGGACAGGGTATAGAAGAAGCCGCGGTGGGGGCAGCCGGGACACAGGGCCGGGGGCCGCTTGGCCGGGGTCACATCCACGGTGCGGAAGTCCGCCTTCCGGCCCAGGACCCGCTCCCGCAGCAGCTGGGTGTTCAGCTCGTACAGGGGGCCGGTAAGCTCCTTGCCCACGCAGGGGATGCCGGCGGCCTTGATCTGGTCCTCCATAAACGGCTCCAGCTCCTCGATGACGTAGAGCTTCTCCACCCTGGAGGCAAAGTCCCGGATCAGGTCCATAGGCAGGGGGAAGGTCAGGCCCAGCTTCAGGAAGGAGGTCCCCTCCGGGAACACCTCCCTGGCGTATTCATAGGCGATGGAGGAGGTGACCACGCCCACCTTGCCGTCGCCCATTTCCAGACGGTTCAGGCCGTTTTCCAGGGCACGGGTGCAGCCGTATTCCTCCAGCTTCTTCAGGCGCTCCTCTACGATGGGATGGTTGGCATAGGCGTGGGCCGGGGTGCAGACGAACTTGCGGACGTTGCGGGCATAGGGGGCGTGGGTGTGCTCCCGGCGCTCCCCGAACTCCACCAGGCCCTTGGAGTGACAGACCCGGGTGGTGGTGCGGTACAGCACCGGCGTGTCGAACAGCTCGGACACCTCGCAGGCCAGGGCCACGAAGTCCTTGCACTCCTGGGCGTCGCTGGGCTCCACCATGGCGATCTTGGCGGCCCGGGCATAGTGGCGGTTGTCCTGCTCATTCTGGGAGGAATGACAGCTGGGGTCGTCGGCGGTGACCACGATGAACGCCCCCCCCACGCCCATGTAACCGGCGGTGAACAGGGGGTCGGCGGCCACGTTCAGGCCCACCATCTTCATGGTGCAGAAGGACCGGGAACCGGCGATGGACGCGCCGTAGGCCACCTCGGTGGCCACCTTCTCGTTGGGGGCCCACTCGCAGTATACATCGTCCTTATACTGGGGCAGATTTTCCAGAATTTCCGTGCTGGGGGTGCCGGGATAGGCGGAACAGATTTTGATCCCGGCCTCATAGACGCCCCGTGCGGTGGCCTCGTTGCCGGACATCAGATGCTTCATGGTGATCTCCTTCCTTTCTATACGCTGTTTTTTCTCTTGTATCAATATTCCCGGGGCTGGGCCTGGCCGTGGAGCACCCGCAGGGCGCCCTCTGCCAGGGAGCGCATTTCCTCCTCGCCGGGGAAGCGCAGCACCGGGGCAAGACTGCCCACATAGGCGGTGATATCGTCGCAGAAGGACTGCTCATAGGCCATGCCGCCGGTATAGGCGATGGCGTCCACATGGAAATGCAGTACCGCCGCCATGGCGCCCACGTCCTTGGCCAGCTGGTATACCAGGGCCTGATAGGCCTCCGTGAATTTAGGGTCCCCCTCCTTCACCCTGGCGCAGATGACCCGGAAGTCCGTGGTACCCAGATAGGAGAACATTCCGGCCTGGCGGCCCAGGATTTTCTTCACCTCGTCCTGGCTCCTGCCGGAGAAGCAGAAGTTGATGAGCTGGTTCACCGGCAGGCCTCCGGCCCGGTCCATGCCCATGGAGCCCTCGTCCTTGACGTTGAACAGATCCACGATGCGGCCGTTGTGGTGGGCCGCCACGGACACGCCGCCGCCCAGGTGGCAGACGATCAGGTCCGCCTCCTCATAGGGCTTGCCCAGGGCCGCCGCAGCCTTCCGACCGATGGACTTCTGGTTCAGGGCGTGGAACTGGCTCAGGCGGCGGAAGGGGGCAAAGCCCGTGTAGTGGGCCACCTCCGTCAGCTCATCCACGCACACCGGGTCCACGAAAAAGGCGGGAACGCCCACCATGTCGCCGATGCGCCGGGCCAGATACGCCCCCAGGTTGGAGGGATGCTCGCCATAGGGGGCGGTCTCCACGTCGTGCATGACCCGGTCGTTGACGGCGTAGGTGCCGGAGGGGATGGGCCGGTACAGGCCGCCCCGGCCGCACACCGCGTCGAAGTCCGACAGGCGGAAGCCGCTCTGCGCCACGGCGTCCAGAATGGCCTGCTGGCGGTAATCCGCCTGGTCGATGACCCGGTCGAAGCGGTCCAGCTCCTGGGGGGAGTGGTCCACGGTGGTCTTATAAACCTGCGTCTCCTCGTCGAAAACGGCCACCTTGGTGCTGGTGGCGCCGGGGTTGATGACTAATACCTTCATGGGCAGGCTCCTCTCTGTATGAGAATTTCACCGAATAACTTAATGAACAGTTCCATTATGGCAGTGTCGGGCCGGTTTGTCAACGGTGATTTCCGGCGGGAACCAAACCTTGTGGGACCCCACAAAAAAACCGCCTCCGGCCCTGTCGTTTTGACAGAACCGGAGGCAGTGCCGCCGGGAATTATTGCAGATTCAGCCGCTTTTTCAGCATCAGCAGGGTCAGCATGTAGTACGCCGCCCCCAGCAGGGCGGACACCCCCGCCGCCGCCCACGCCAGGGAGCTGAACACCTGCACCACCGGCAGGTTGGTCCAGAGGTCAGGGTTGATATTGATCTGAATGCCCACCGAGGCGAAAATGGACCCGATGGTCTGGGTGACGATGCCGAAGCCGATGTAAAACACCACCGACAGCAGGACCTTGTGGTTGGAGAAGCTGTGGCCCAGGGAGATGGCGGCGTAGAACTTCAGGAATGACACCAGGCAGGACACCAGGCACAGCACCACCAGGGCCGCGGCGCAGCCGGTGAGGTTGCCGGACAGATGCTGCCGCAGGCTCCGCAGCCCCTGGGCGATCAGGGAGAACACGTTCTCCCGGCCCACCACGGATATTTCCGCCATCCACGCCAGCGCCGCCAGCACTGTGGACAGGACGCTCCACACCAGGGCCACCAGCAGCTTGGACCAGATCAGCTGGCTGCGGCTCACCGGCAGGGTGAACATCAGATATCCCTCCTCCTTTAAAAGCCCCTTATAAAACCGCTGGATCACCGGAAGCACGGTCATCACTCCCAGGGCCGCCAGCACGGCGGCGTACAAGGCGCCGGTAAACCAGGGGATCAGCTCCAGGAACGGAGAATCCAGGAGCTCTGTCCGTCCGGCTTCCGGAACGATCACATGAAACATCAGCGCATTGAGGACCGTGACCGCCAGCACCGCCCCATACACAGGGAACAGGCTGCGCATCATGGCCGTCCATTCATATTTAAAAAGCTTCCGGAACATTTTATCTCTCTCCTTCCCT
>OIOR01000136.1_pt1 | contig 12398 bp, 8 predicted proteins | sample 1585601 | NCBI WGS metagenome assembly OIOR01 (sample SAMN02674597, study PRJEB24791) | human gut metagenome, SKBSTL013 | isolation source: stool | host: Homo sapiens | place: USA | reverse complement strand
CAGCCAGTTCGAGGGTGTGGAGACCTGAGCCAAAGCCCCATAAAACCACAAAAATCCCGTCTGAAGCAGTTCAGACGGGATTTTTTCGTGTTTGTCAAGGGCTGCCCGCACAGAGCATGTGCGGCGGGGCCTTTTTCTGCCCCTGTGCCGCCTTTTTTGTTGACAAAGCACCGCCTTGCTATTATAATAATGTAGTCAAAATGGCATCATTGCGCGGCTTTGCACCTGCGCGAATCAAGTATAGACAAGGAGAGATTCTCAAATGGCACAAGAGATCAAGATGTCCGCTGCCGGTCTGAAGGCAATGCAGGAGGAGCTGGAATACCTCAAAACCGTCCGCCGCAAGGAGCTGGCTGAAGAGATCAAGGAAGCCCGCAGCCACGGCGACCTGTCTGAGAACAGCGAGTACGACGAGGCCAAGAATACGCAGGGTCTGGTGGAGAACCGCATCACCGAGCTGGAGCAGATGATCAAGAACGCCGTCATCATCGACGAGAGCGAGCTGAGCGTGGACAGCGTGTCTGTGGGCACCCACGTCACCATCCAGATGGAGGGTGAGGACGAGGTCGAGGAGTACGACATCGTGGGCCGCACCGAGGCCGACCCCCTGAACGGCAAGATCAGCGACGAGAGCCCCGTGGGCCACGCGCTGCTGGGCCGCGCTGTGGGCGCCAAGACCGAAGTGCTGCTGCCCACCGGCCACACCGTGGAGTACACCGTGCTGGCCATTACCCACGCACGCAGCTGATAGGAGAAACCATGGAAGAGCAAAAGAAGAACCCCGCGCAGGGCCTGTCCGAGAGCGAGCAGGTGCAGGTGCGCCGCCAGAAGCTGGCCGACCTGCAGGCCGCCGGCAACGACCCCTTTACCCTGACCAAGTTCCCGCAGGACGCTTATTCTGCTGACCTGAAGGAAGAATTTAAGGAACTGCCCAACGAGACCGACAGCGGCAAGCTGGTGGCACTGGCAGGTCGTATGATGTCCAAGCGCGTCATGGGCAAGGCCAGCTTTGCCCATCTGCGCGACGACAAGGGCGATATCCAGCTTTATGTCCGCCGCGACGAGCTGGGTGACGAGGCCTACGCCGCCTTTAAAAAGCTGGACGTGGGCGACATTATCGGCGTGAAGGGCGAGGTGTTCCGCACCAAGACCGGCGAGCTGAGCGTGCGCGCCACCGAGCTGACCCTGCTGGCCAAGAGCCTGCGCCCCCTGCCCGAGAAGTTCCACGGCCTGACCGATACCGAGATGCGTTACCGTCAGCGCTATGTGGACCTGATCGCCAACCCCGAGGTCAAGGACACCTTCGTCAAGCGCAGCCAGATCCTGAAGGAGATCCGCGCTTATCTGGACGAGAAGGGCTTCCTGGAAGTGGACACCCCCATCCTGACTCCGTTTGAGATCGGTGCATCGGCACGCCCCTTCTACACCCATCACAACAGCCTGAACATGGACATGGTGCTGCGCATCGAGACCGAGCTGTACCTCAAGCGCCTGATCGTGGGCGGCATGGATCGCGTGTACGAGGTGGGCCGTATCTTCCGCAACGAGGGCATGGACCCCAAGCACAACCCGGAGTTCACCACCATTGAGCTGTATCAGGCCTTTACGGATTTCCATGGCATGATGGATCTGGTGGAGGAGCTGTACAAGCGCCTTGCCCTCAAGATCTGCGGCAGTCTGGTCATTCCGTATCAGGGCAAGCAGATCGATATGAGCCACTGGGAGCGCCTGACCATGGTGGAGGCTGTGAAGAAGTATTCCGGTGTGGACTTCAACGACTGGCAGACCGATGCGGACGCCATCGCTGCCGCCAAGGCGCACAACGTGGAACTGCCCGAGGTGCCCACCAAGGGCGCCATTCTGGCCGAGTTCTTCGACGCCTTTGTGGAGGACAAGCTGATCCAGCCCACCTTCATCTACGATTACCCTGTGGAGATCAGCCCGCTGGCCAAGCGCAAGCCGGATGATCCCGCCTTCACCGAGCGCTTCGAGTATTTCATCGACTGCACCGAGTACGGCAACGCCTTCAGCGAGCTGAACGACCCCATCGACCAGAAGGGCCGCTTCGAGCGTCAGGTGGCCGAGCGCAAGGCGCTGGAGCCCGAGTGCAAGGCACAGGTGGACTACGACTACGTCAACGCACTGGAGTACGGTCTGCCCCCCACGGGCGGTCTGGGCTTCGGCGTAGACCGTCTGGTGATGCTGCTCACCGATAGTGCCTCTATCCGTGACGTGCTGCTGTTCCCCACGATGAAGCCGATTGAGCAGTAAAGCGTAAAAATTGGCTTTGCTTCGTTTGAAATCGTGGCGTTCGATACTGGAACAACGTGGATTTACCACCAACTTACCACCAAATTTGATAATTTGCATCAGTAAAACGGAAAGCAGCCTACAATAAAACACAGGCACCCTTGTCCATTCGATGTTGTGCGACAGCACAGCACGATGGGCAGGGGTGCTTTTTGTATCTTGGGCGGGCATCCACTACAAGTGAGAAATTATTGATGATTGAATGTGTCCGCCTACTATGTTCTGAACGCACTGGAGAAATAGAAACTGTGCAAAGACATCCAGACTGAAGATGTTGATTTCGGTATTCCATCTGACCAGAGAAATTGTTCCAACTACGGAACACAGATGAAATTGCTTGACAAAAACATGGCTCGCGAAATCCCGAAATTCATCCTCCAAAAACTCAAATTTACACGTTATTTATGACAAAACTTATAGAAAAAACTTTTGGTTTTTAAATTTCTTCAATGAGTCAAACGAATAATTCTTCCAAAGAACAGGGCATCCGCCACGGCATACATCAAAGTGCTCGCAGGTGGTGCACTCGTCAGATGGTAACTTGCGGATTTCGTCCATCGTTTTACGGTAGATAGCATTTTCGGTCAATGACTGGAAATCTTGGTAGGACGAAAAGTCCCTGCCGAATTTTCCCAACGGCTGGTAGAGATACATATCACATGGAAGCAATTCCATCTTCGTATTGAATGTTACGGCGTTTTTCAGATGAATCTGGCAGGGTGTAGCAAGCCTGCCTTTTAGAAGCTTTAGTTGCTCTTCCGTATATACACACAGTGGAAAGCTGTATTCGATCCACCATTCATCTGTAATATCGCTCAATTTATCAATTTGAGAAATGAAATCACGGACTAATTTTATGGGGTCGTGCTTTTGCAGGTAAATCAGATCTTTGTCCCCGGCATTATTGTTGTCGATGATGAATGTGAACGAGAACTGCTTTGCACCATTATCATGAGCGATTTGGACAGCTTCGCAAAAGGAGTGAACATTCTCGGGGGTTATCACCATGGAACAAGTAAACTCTATTGGCAACGAAGCCAGATTACGAATTGCCTGATGCTGTTTCTCAGTGCCATCATATCCCGTCATTTCACACCATTCCTTCCGATTTCTTCCTTTCATAGATACATCAACATATCCGAGGCCACTATCGATCAGCATCCGGCATAATTCCATGTTGCTAAGCAAGACACCATTTGTTGCAACTGCAGTTGTTATGGGATGACGTCTTGTTTTGATATACTGCAAAATTTCCGGAAGATGTGGGTATGTAAGAGGTTCTCCTCCGGTAAAGAATATATACTTGACTTTTGCTTCACAGCAAAAATTAACGATACTTTTAAGATCATCGTATTCGATTCGATTATCTGCTACATATCCAGCACTTTTTACATAGCAAAAAGTGCAACGCAAATTACAGTCGCGTGTAAGCACGATTGAGCATTGCTTAATCTTTCCTTCAGCAGTCATTGAAGCTCTCCTCCCATAATTGACAGGTGCATTAATATGTCAGTTTATCCAGACGGTATAGCGAAGAGACTTTGTTGGCAAATACTGCTTCCGGAAATCCTTGCGCGACGATTTTTCCACCGGATTCACCGCCGGATATACCAAAGTCAATGATATGATCTGCAACCGTTTTAATGAATTCAACATTATGCTCGATTATTATGGCTGTCTCACCGTTCTTTTGCAAAGAAAACAGAACTTGAATGAATTTGTCGATATCTACATCATTCAAGCCAGACGTCGGTTCATCAAGAATATACAAATTTTTGCCATAGGACGAAGAGCTCAAGGCTTTTGCCAGCTTTACGCGCTGAGCCTCTCCTCCGGATAAATTCATGGACATCTGACCTAATTTTAAATATCCTAGACCCAATTCGATCATGCTGCTCAAAGTTTGGTAGACTTTTTTGGATTCTTTAAACACATTCACAATATCAATGATTGGTGTTTCCAGAATATCCAGGATTGTTTTTCCGCAGTATTTCACAGATAACACTTGATCGTTGAATCGCTTTCCTCCGCATTCAGGGCAGGTGATATAGGAGTTGGGAAGATAGTTGAGTTCGATTTTCTGGAGGCCTGTGCCTTGGCAGCATTCACAACGCCCACCTTTAACGTTCATGCTAAATGACGAGGCACCAAGTTTCATCTGTTTTGCAGCGTCTGTCTTTGAAAACAATGCACGAATCTCATCAAAGATTTCCAGATAAGAAACAATCGTCGATCTTTGTGTTTTTCCTATGGGAGCCTGATTAACCTGTATGACCCGCCGGATATTCTTTCCGCCATAAACAGTGCCATGAACATTATCGGATTTTCTGGAAAAACATCTTGCAATGACCGATGCTAAGGTCGATTTTCCAGAACCAGAAACACCGGTTATACAGGTGATTCCGCCAATAGGAAAACGAGCATTCTGTCTGCGAATATTTCTGAAATTGATGTTACGAACTTCAAAATAGTCTTTCGCATTTAACGGTTGCTTAAAAGCAAGAGAATGACCAGTGGTAGGGGTGGTGCCTGACTGGCGGATTAAGTATCCTCCATCGGGTCCACCAACCGGCCCGAGCTCTATGATACAGTCGGCAGATGAGATGTACTGTTTGTTGTGCTCTATTGCGATAACGGTGTTTCCACGGCAGACTAAATTCCGAGTAGCGGTTACAACCTTGGTTATATCTCTATAATGCAGCCCTTTACACGGTTCATCCAAAATATAGATTAATCCCTTCAGGGAACATGTAAGCTGAGTGGCAATCCGAACTCGTTGCCTTTCACCGCCTGAAAGGGTAGGAATGGGTCTGTTAAGGCACAGATAGCCCACGTCAAGTTGCATCAATGCGTTCAATTTGCAAAGAATGCTGTTTACAAGTTGCTCAACAAACTCTTTTTTGGACGGAGAAATTCGCTTGTCACTAAGCTGCTGTATCCAAGAAAACAAAGCAGTCAGTTCCATGCTTTCGATGTCAGCGTAGTTCAGTCCGCCAATTTTGTATTCCAGAACTTCTTTGCGTAGCTTGGTCCCACCACATACATGACAAGGAATCTCCTCCAGATATTTTGCATAGACAGTTGAGGGGGCGGATGGATCACTGTCGGATATTCGTTCCAATATAGCAGGTATAGCTCCGCGAAGTGTTACATAGTGCTGCTTTTTTCGTTTGCCCTCTTTATAGGCCAATTTGCATCGGATTTGGTCATCAGCATAAAGCAACTGGCGAAGCTCGTAATCGCTGAGTTGGGAGACTTTTTTGTCAATGTCGATTCCATAATGTTCGCATAGGGCTTCTAGATACTTTTGTTCCTTGCTTTCCGGTGAACCTTTAAAATATAAAATTGCACCGTCTCTCAATGTGATATCACGGTCTGGAATCAGGAGAGATTCGGACACGACAGTTTCAACGCCGAGGCCAAAGCAATGAGGACAAAAAGATTTTGGGTTATTGGACGAGAACAATTTTTCTGAAACGCTGGATGTTTGGCTGCTATTAACAATGGAAAATAATGATCTGAGATAATAGGAGATTTCTGTAGTGGTGCCGATAGTGGAACGGGGATTTACGTTGTAGTAGTTTTGAGAAATATTCAGAGCTGGGCGAAGATTTTCGATAGAACCCACCTTCGGCTTATTCATCAGTTTCTGACCATAAATATTACCGGTCATCCCCTCAAGAAAGGCTCTCTGACTCTCTGCGTAGATCGTATCAAATACCAAGGAGGATTTGCCGCATCCGGAACAACCAGTTACGCAGGTGAATTTGTCCAAAGGAATTTCTAAATCTAGGTGCTTTAAATTGTTTTCAAAGGCATCCTTAATTATAATCTTTTCCATAATTGGCACGACTCCCATATAAAATCTTTAGAGATATGTATCAAAGTCAGCGGGATGTTATTTTCGCAGAAGATATTCTCTGTAAAGCTTTGTCGACTTTACGGTGGGTCATAGCTGCAACATTGCAACGGTACTGGTTGATTCTGAACGGAGCTCCATCAGGATTCTCGTTTGAATTCCACATCATGCAGACTGTGCAGTAGCCTCTGTCCTTACAGTCAACACACTGTAAGAACCGCGACCGTTTTACTTGTCTTAGTTCCTTTATTTTTGCTGAGGTTTCCCATATTTCCTGAACGGTTTGATGATTCAGGTCTCCAATAACATTGTTCTGCCAGCCAGCGCAGGGAAATACAGTCCCACTTGCTGTAACGCAGAAGCTATATCGGCAAACAGAGCATATTGGATCATTTCCGGTCAGACTTTCTCTGTCCATGGCAATCTTGTGGAGCGATTCAGCATACCCCTCCTGCATTTGCACAGTTAAGACATCGTCTACTTCTTCGATGGACAAGCGGTTTGCAAGGTTGCAGCCGGAATGATCGTAAGCGGCAAAGATTACTGGCTCTGTTGCAACAGCAATATTATGGTCCCATCCCCAGTGAAGGACATCAACATAGGTGTCTTTATTTTGTTTTATGATAGGACACGATATCTGTACCGGGATATTTTCATCACACAACCGAAGGATTCCCGCTTTTGTTTTTTCAAAGCTTCCGCTTAACTTTGTGATAGAATCATGCACTGTGGCATCCATAGAATAAAGGGAAACTTGTACAGAGAGAAGAGGGTTTTTCTTCATTTCCGATAGGATATCATCCGTCAACAAAGTCAGATTCGACAGAACGTTTACAGACAAATCCAGTTCTCTACATCTTTTCAAAAAGCCTAAAATATCTTTGTGAAGAAGAGGTTCTCCTCCGGACAGCGTAACATGGATGATGTTCATCTTCCGCCCTTCCTCAATGAGTCGATAAAACAAGGCGGGATCAATCGCGTTGTTTTTGCGTTCATTTGGAATATAGCAATGTACGCAACGCTCATTGCATGCATCAGCAATCTCGATATGGATGCTTCTGAGAAAATCATTTGGACTGATTTCTCCACCAGTGCAGTCACTTCTTGCCATACCATCTTGAGCCGGATTGCGATTGTCCGGTTTCAGGATATCTGCAACAAATCGATCTGTGCAAGTGTCGACCGTTTTACCACAACTAAGAAATCCCTCATCTACAAACCAGTCGAAAAACTCTATGGTATCTTGTTTCAACGTTTCATACTCGACACCAGTGAAGATTTGCGACAAATCTCCAACAATATCATCAATGGCGCGAGGAGATTTGCTCAGCATACTCAACATGACAGCTCCACTGGCAGAGACATATTTTTCACCCGGATGTATACGGGCATCATTGAGCATACGATAGCCGTATTCTGAATTGTCTGTTATATAGCCATGCCCCTGATATTTTCGGAACAACACATCATTCCTGATTTTGTAGTACATACTGTCTACCTCCGTGGCTCTGAATCCAGATGGAAATCTCAAGACGTTTCATAGATATAAAAAGAGGGCACAGCACGATTGCTCTGCACCCTCTGATAGACTTTATGGCTTTATTTTAGGCTCTGTTCACACTGCAGGGTCTGCCACACGGGCCATCGCCGCACTTTGCCGAATTTACGGTCGCGGGATTAATAACAGCGGGCTTAACGTATTCCATGCTTTTATCCCCTTCCTAATGAATTGACATAATCGTACATGAAAATGTCTTTATCTGTAAAAATACTATCATGAATGTCAAAAAAAGTCAATGGTATTTCTAAAGACAGAGCGTATGTCTTTGTAGAATTACAATAGATGTGTTACAAAGTTGAATAAAAAGAAAGATGAACACGTCGACCTGTTGTACAGTTAAGTTGCTACACAAAAACAGCACAGAAAGGGCGGCGCATTCGCCATGAATACCGTAACACAAACCATGCAGTTCCGTCAATCACTTTTGAACTACGTAGAGAAGGGCGGCGTGAACCGGGCAGCAATCAAGTATAATATAAACCGCAACGACATTCATTCTCTTGCCAATAGATTGTACCGGCCCATCATCCGAACTAGCGCACAGAAGCGGAGCTTTAACGGATCACAAACTTTTGTAGGAGAAACTCTAACACAGAGCTGGTCGTTCTTTAGATGAAGTTGTATCGGAGCGGCTACAAGTATTTCATTACTGGCCTGTATCACGTTTTACGCCGTCAGGGATAAAATGTCTGTTAAGCTGCCCAGCCCCAAATACATCCCAAAACCTTAAGAAAAGATGCACTTTCCCGGAGAGCGAGTTCTAATTGTTTGAAACGCGCAGGTATCCGTACAACTGATGATCTTGCTTCAAAATCATACCAAGATCTTATGCGTGTGCGTAACCTTGGAAAAAAGAACTGCGAAGAAGTTATCCGAAAGCTGAAAGAAGCTGGCTTTTCAATAAAGGATGAGCAATAAGACAAGTCTGCATCCAGTGGATGCGGATAGACTTGTTTTTTCCAATCTTCTCATAAGGCAAATTATCGGAAAAGCCAAGGCAGTAATTTGCGCGTATCGCGCCATCGACACAAAACGGTAAAGTGGATTTTATCTGCTTTGCCGTTTTTCTTTTTGTCCAAAATTGTGAAATCTTTAAAACTGTATTCCAAAACGGTCCTGTGGATTCCTATTAGTGTAGGGGCTTTCAAAATTTTTGTAAAACAGCTTTCCTCTGTTTCTATAAGTAGGAAAATGAACAAAATCTATATTCTAAAATTAGGCGGTTCGACAAAATTTGAAAATCTGTATGCCAAACACCCATTTTAGAATGTTATAGGTAGAGGGGAACGTTGGAAAAATGAATTTTCTTTGAACTTTCAAAAGACCCGGTTTAAAAACACCCCTTAAAGTTTGTATAGGGTATAGGAAGTGTTTTCAAAAGTAAGCCAATTCACTACGGCATCACTTCTGAAAATCCCTAATTCCTTACAAAGTCACATCGCACCTTGAAAATCGCATGAGCCACCCCAGCAGGATACCTCTGGTACTGAATGTGCATTCTGCGCGTCTTACCAGAAAAAACGTCGGAGAGAATCGGGCAGGAACGGGCTGGGACAGAGTGGACGGTAGTTAAGAGCAAGATTCGCCTCTGTATACGAAACCGCTCCTACGGGCGATTTTTCTACGGCGGCATCTTGATGGGGATTGCGCTCCCCATACCCTCACATCGTGCAAAATCACATGATTTTGCCTGTTGGTGGCCTGTCGCAGCAGGTCACAGCCGGAGTGCAGATGCACTGCCGGGAAAATCAAATTCTTGATTTTGGAAAGGAGACCCCATGCCACGAACAAAGAGAAAAGTGAACTCTATCGTAAAGACAAAAGTAATCTCCGCACGAGTTACAGAAACAGTACATGAACTTTTACACCGGCAGGCAGAAGATGCCGGAATGACCTTCTCTGAATTTGCAGCACAGATGCTGATGAAAGGCCGCGTGAATACCTCGTGTGTGTTCTATGTTCACCCGGACGAGATCGAAGCAATCACACGGGAATTTGCCGCCATCGGGAACAACTTGAACCAGATCGCGGCGTTCTTCAACAGTGGGGGGCTTCCATCACATGTCATGTGTGAAAACATCAACCATGCGATTTCCTGCATTTTTGAAATGCGGGAGCAGGTCGCAGAAATGGCAGGAAAGAACTATGGCAATCTTAAAGCATATCGCAAGTAAGAGTTCCAACTATGGCGCTGCGCTGGAGTACCTGATTTTCAAGCATGACGAGCTTCGGAAAATTCCGATCCTTGACCAGAACGGAAATCGTATCATGCGAGATGAGTATTATCTGGACGGTCTGAACTGTGAACCCTATTCCTTCGATGCGGCCTGCCGACAGTTGAACCGCGAGTACCAGAAAAACAAAAATAAGAATGAAATCAAAAGCCACCATTATATCATCAGCTTTGATCAACGGGACAGCACAGAAAATTGCTTGACGGGGAAACGGGCACAGGAGCTTGGGCTGGAATACGCAAAAGCAAATTTTCCGGGGCATCAGGCTTTGGTCTGTACGCACATGGACGGTCACAATGGCAGCGGCAACATTCATGTACATATCGTAATCAACAGCTTGCGAAAATTGGATGTGCCCCAGCAGCCCTTCATGGAGCGACCCATTGACTGCAAGGCAGGGTACAAGCACCATGTGACGAACGAGTATCTAAAGCACCTGCAGAAATCCCTCATGGATTTGTGCCGCCGCGAATTTTTGCATCAGGTCGATTTACTGTTACCCTCCAGAACGGGTGTGACCGAAGCGGAGTATTGGGCACAGCGGCGGCTGGATGAGAAAAAACAGAAAATCGAAACGGAAGGATTTACGCCCAATCCGACAAAGTTTCAAACACAGAAACGGCTTATCCGGGATGCCGTTGCTGCTGCTCATGAAAAAGCAATCTCGTATGAAGATTTTCAAAACATCCTGCAGGATGAATATAATATTTTTGTCAAAACACAACGTGGGCGTTATAGCTATCTGCCGCCGGAACGGAACAAGTTTATATCGGAGCGTTCTTTGGGGGATAGCTGCAAAAGAGAATGTCTGGAAGGATTCTTTGTTCAGAACGCCGAGAAGAATCTGCGGTACAAGGAAGACCCCATACTGATCTTTACGACCAGAACCAGACTGCGGCTTGTTGTGGACCTGAAGGAGAATGTCAAGGCACAGGAAAATCTGGCCTATGCACTAAAGGTCAAAATCAGTAATTTGCAGAAAATGGCTGAAACGCTGGTATTGGTGCAGGAAAATAACATCAACGACCTGACGGAACTGAACGATCTGTGTAAGACAGCACAGGCCAATGCGCAGGCAGCGTATGAACGGCTGTCACAGGCAGAGGATGAACTGTACAAAACCAACGAACAGATTCATTATGCGGGGCAGTACCTTTCTACCAAAGAGGTTCAGCAGCAATTTACGAAAGCAATTTTCAAGAAAAAATTCCGTGCAGAGCATTCCAAGAAATTGGATGCCTATGCAGAATCCGTGAAATACTTCCGGGAAGAAAATGATGGAAAGCTGCCATCGCTGAAATCCTTGAAAAAACGGAAAGAAGAACTGACCAAAGAAATCGCGGAGAGGAAAAAGGCATATGCTCCCCTGAGGGAAGAATCCAAGCGTCTGGAAATTGCATCGGATAATGTGTACAGCATCTTCCGAAAAACCGATGAAATGAAATCCGACCTTGCATGGAAACGCGAGTGGGAGGCTAGAGTCCGCGAAAAGGCAAGGCAGGAGCAGGCTCGACAGGAACAGCGAGAGCGTCAACCGAAACGCAAGAAGCGCAGCTATGATATGAGCCTGTAATCAGCAGGGTCTTCCACCCCGCACCCTGGAACCCTGCCGGATGCGTAAGCCCACAGGTGGCTTTCACATCCGATAGGGACTTTTAAAAATAAGAAGGAGGTTAATTTTCAAGAACAACAATTTATTTGAAATCGTAAAGCTGAATATTACTACTCGACAGGCTGCAGAAGCCTATAGCTTTCAGCCCAACCGCAGCAGCATGATTTGCTGTCCATTCCATACAGACCGTAACCCCAGCATGAAAGTAGATTCCCGGTTTCACTGTTTTGGCTGTGGAGCGGATGGTGATGTTATTGACTTTACCGCAAAGTTGTTTCAACTGTCCCTGCGACGGGCGGCGGAAAAGCTGGTCGCAGATTTTGGACTTTCGAGGAATCCTGTTTTTCCACTACAGTATCCGAAAATTGTGGAATATAAAAGTCAAAACCCAATCCAAATATTGTACGAGTGCCGTGCAATCCTAGCTGACTGGCGCATACGATTTGTACCAAAATTATCGGAGGAAGAACTGCATCCATGTTTTGTTGCCAGCCTGCATTATACGGATTACATCCAATATCTGATAGAGAATCGACATTTTCTCACCGAACATCGGAAGGAGGTTCAACAGATTGCCCAACGAATCCGAAAATACCAGACCGACCATTTCCAACATCCGCAAAATGCTCTCGCAGGCTGAAAAAGGTGGTGTTCAGAACACGATTCAAAACTGTGTGACTGTTTTGCAGAACGACCCGATTCTTGCTGATTCCATCCGGCTGAATCTGCTGAGTGAACGCATTGATATTGTAAAGCCGATGGGCTGGCAGCGTTCTGGCCCTACACTGACCGACACGGATATGATGTACATTCTTCGTAGAA
>OIOR01000126.1_pt1 | contig 12855 bp, 8 predicted proteins | sample 1585601 | NCBI WGS metagenome assembly OIOR01 (sample SAMN02674597, study PRJEB24791) | human gut metagenome, SKBSTL013 | isolation source: stool | host: Homo sapiens | place: USA | reverse complement strand
CCGATAACCTGCTGATTACAAATCAGCTGCTCTGCCAATTGAGCCACATCGGCATAAATGACCCCGACGGGAATCGAACCCGTGTTACCGCCGTGAAAGGGCGATGTCTTAACCGCTTGACCACGGGGCCATACTTTGTCTGTCGACTTCCTCAACAGCGATTATAATCATATCATATAAATCACCGTTTGGCAAGTACTTTTTTGATATTTTTTTAATTTTTGAAACTTTTCAAATAATTCGACAAATCGAACTTCTTAGTTTGCTACTCCTGATCCGATAATCAGAGAATAAAAAGATCTTACATTTCTGCAAGATCTTCAAGCTCCCCCTGTTGGACTTGAACCAACGACACTTCGGTTAACAGCCGAATGCTCTACCGACTGAGCTAAGGAGGAATATTTCCTTGTCTTATCGACGAAAAATATATTATCATATTTAGATAGTCTTTGCAAGAGAAAATTTTAAAAAATGTAAAAAATCTTAAAGAAATCTAATTTTATCTCTTTCAAGTCATAATCAGAAATCCAGCGTCATACATATATTAGACAGGAGGGCAGATATAAAATATATCGACAGTACTTCCTGAAAGGTAACAATTCAATTTAAGACAGGAGAGGGCAAAATGCGAAGAAAGCTGAGAAGACATTTTGCATTTCTGATGGCGGTACTGATGATGCTGTCGTTGATGGGGGTTCAGGTACTGGCAGAAGGTGTACAAGTTGAGGCTGTACAAACCACAGAGGGAACAGATTGTACCGTGCTCCCGGAAGAAACAGATGCGGAAGAGACTTCCCGATCAGAAATGCAGAAACCAGACGCAAAAGAATCTCCCCCTGAGTCTGGAGTAGTAACAGAGGAAGGGAAAAGTACCGATTCAGAGAAAATTTCAGTTGCTCTTAAAGATGAGATTCTTACAAAAGGTTCTCTGACAGCAGAGGTTAGTGGAACAACAGAATCAGATCAGATTGCTTATCAGTGGCAGGTAAGTGAAAAAGGTCAATGGAAAGACATTGAGGATACAGCGACTGTGGATAGTAGAAAGCAATCCTATGAAGTTGCAAGAGATGGTGCACAGAAGACATTTCGTGTGAAAGTGACAGTAAATGAGGCGGTGACAGTTTATTCTTCCGAATACAAGGTGAATTATTATGACAAGCTTCAGAATGGAAGTTTTGAGACGCCAAAAGTATCTGATGCAGGAACACTGACTTATAAGAATGCACATTTTATCCAGGTGGCAAATGGAACGAATGATTTATATTGGAAAACAACAGCGAAAGGTGCATATTTTGGCTCTGGAACTCAGAGAGATTATTATATCGAGATTGCAGATGGAAGCCGAAGTTATTATGGAAATACGGTTAATGATCCAAAACCGGTTTATAACATCAGCAGTGCGGCACAGGGAAATCAGTTCGCAGAATTAAACTGTGAGGAACCAGGGGCTCTTTATCAGGATGTTTTGACAGAACCAGGGACAGTCCTTCACTGGGGATTAGAACATGCCGGACGCTGGGGAACAGACACGATGGCAGTTATCATCAGTGATACGAAATCAATGAGTTCTGATTGGAATCCGGCAGGATCGGGATTTGATCAGAGTAATCCTGATGTACAGGCTGTATTGTCAGATGAAGCCGGCAAATGGACTTATCACTATGGAGATTATACGGTTCCGGCAGGGCAATATGTTACTCGATTTTATTTTGTGGCAGTAGAGGCAGCAAATGAAAATCTGTCAAATGGAAACCTGCTCGATAACATTTCTTTTGGAAAGGATCTCCCAAACCCACCGGCAAAAACAGGTAATCTGATGATCACAAAACAGGTGGAGGGAATTGCAGCCAGTCAGGTTCCGGACGAGTCCTTTACATTTCAGGTGAAACGGGGAGAAGAAGTGATCGAAGAAGTGAAGCTTCCACAAAATGGTCAGTGGAGTGCATCTCTTCAGGCGGTTGAACCGGGGGAATATACAGTGACGGAGATCGCTCAGGAACAGAATAACTACAGGCTGGAGCATACCTTTTATCTTGTAGGGCAGAAAAGTCAGGCAGAGGGGATGACAGCACGAATTGATGTAACGAAGGAGCAGACTGCAACAGTAACTTATACGAATCAGTATCAACCGCTTATGGTTGTTCCGACAGGAGTAGAGAACAGGATGTTTCCTACAATCCTGATGGAAACAGCAGGTATAACAGGAGGAGCAGTTTTTCTGTTTCTTCGAAGAAAGAGGAAAGAAAAAGATTCATGAAATTAAAAGGAGAGATTCATCTTTTTCTGATTCGTCTTGCATTTCTTCTGGTGTTTCTGTGGGTTTTGTTCGGGCTGTTGTTTGGCATTACAACCATGAAAAACAATGACATGTCGCCACGCATCAGTGCGGGAGATCTGCTCTTTTATTATCGACTGGAAAAACCGAAAAGCGGGGATGTGGTGGTCATTCAGAAAGCAGGAGAGAAATATGTGGGCAGAGTGATCGCAACCGGCGATGATACGGTAGAGATTACAGAGGACGAAGAGGTAAAGATCAATGGAAGTAAGATTGTGGAAAATGATATTTTCTATGATACACCGCAATACGAAAGTGACACGGTCTATCCACTGACGCTGAATAGCGGAGAATATTTTATTCTGGGAGATCAACGGGGAAATGCAAAAGACAGCCGGTATTTTGGAGCTGTGAAGGACAAGGAGATAAAAGGCAGAGTAATTACGGTGCTCCGCCGGTCAGATATCTGAAACCCGGAAATCAGAGTAAAAAGTGAGGTAGAGATTATGAATAAGAAAACAGCAGGACGTATTTCAGCAATGGCAATGGCGAGCATGATGATGATGTCAGTTTGCGTGGTAAATGCGGCAGCCGAGGAAAATGAACCGATCACACAGCTGAATCTGAAGAAAACGGTGACAACGGATGGAAATACATACCAGCCAAACACTTCATTTTCGTTTCATGTGGAGAATGGTGAAGCAGCAGAAAATTGGAGAGATAATGTAGTATATGCCGGTGTGACAGGTGGAATCACGGCCACTCAGACAATCGGATTCCAGCCATCAGGAGAAGATACACTGGCAGCAGCTTACAGCAAGAATGCAACATTGGAAATTAATGCAGGGGTATTTGAACATGCTGGTGTTTATCATTATGTTGTGACTGAAGATGCAGGCTCTTATGAAGGAATCGATTATGATACAGCAGGCAGAGATGTTTATCTTTTTGTATATAACGGAGCAGATGGAGCACTTTATGTTGGAAATGTAATTACAGAAAATAATGGTGAAAAAGGTGATCTTGAATTTATCAATGATTATGGTGCAGAAAATGATACAACGCATGATGTGACGATCAAAAAAACGATCACAGGTAATCAGGGAGTTAAAAATAAATCCTTCGAATTCAAGGTTGCGGTGAATGGTGGACAGGGAGAACTCTACAAAGTTGTAGTGAAGAAAAATGCAAATGCACAGGCACTTACAGAATACATCACAAGCAATGAAGCAGAAACTTCTTATCAGATTTCTGATACAGGTTCAATTACAATTTATGGATTGACAGAATCTGATAAATACACGGTAACAGAGACCGATGCGAATAAAGATGGATATACTACTACGATTGATGGAGAAACAACTGCGACCGGAACAAAGACAGGAACTACAAAAGAAGATGGTACAGTAGTTCAGTATGTGAATGAGAAAGATGCGGCTGTAGTAACAGGCGTTGCAAAGAAATACACACCATACGTACTACTTGTGGGTGCGGCAGGCGCATTTGGATCAGTTTTCTTTCGTAGAAAAAGAGCATGATAAACGAAACGACAGAAGGTCAGGAGGCAGGGGAGCAGAGGGAAGAGCTGCTTTTTAAAGTTATAAAAGCGGGAAATAAGATATTGGAAATTCTGGCAGCGCTCTTTATTATTCTTATGCTTCTTTATGGTGCATATTCATTATGGGACACCTGCCAGATCAACCGACGTGCGTTTATCAGTGGAGAATTGATGAAATATAAACCAGCAGGGAAAACGGATGAAAGTCCGTCCCTGCAGGAACTTCAGAAAATCAATCCGGATGTGTGTGCCTGGCTGACGGTAGACGGAACAAAGATTGATTACCCGGTTGTGCAGGGAGAAACAAATCTGGAATATATCAACCAGGATATTTATGGAGAATTTGCTCTTTCAGGAAGTATTTTTCTGGATAGCAGAAATGACAGAAAATTTATTGACAGTTACAGTTTATTATATGGTCACCATATGGATAATGGCGCAATGTTTGGGGATGTGATGAATTATAAAGAAAAGGAGTATTTTGAATCGCACAAAACAGGTACGCTGTATTTGAATGAACAGTTAGAAAAAATCCAGTGGTTCGCCTGTGTGGAGACAGATGCGTATGATGAAGTTATTTATAATCCACAAGATTATAAGAAAGAGAATCTGGAAGAATTGATGGAATATATAAAGGCACATGCGGTGCAGTATCGTCTTCCTGAGAAAAAAGGAAAGGAGGGGCGGGACAGGATCATTGGCTTATCTACTTGTTCCAACGATCAGACGAATGGAAGAGTAATACTTTATGGATTTCTATATGATGTGGACAGATAGATCAAGAATGATGTAGCGCAACGCCGTTGCATATTTGTCTGTTGAATGTTAAAATGTGAATGTCATTCAGATTCAGGTCAAAGTTAGAAAAAGAGCGGAAATGGATCTGGATAATTTCGAAAATCAGGGAAATAAAGGCAGGCAGTATACAATGACGATAAAAGAGATTGCGCAGATGGCCGGGGTGTCCAGCGCAGCAGTATCAAGATATTTGAATGGCGGATATGTGAGTGAACAGAAAAAGGAACAGATCCGTAAAGTGATTGAGAAGACGGGATATCAGCCGTCTACTCAGGCAAGAATCCTAAGAACCGGACGTGCACATCTGGTTGGTGTGGTGGCTCCGAAGATCAATTCAGAATCAATCAGCCGGATCACAGCGGGAATTGAACAGGTTCTTTCGGCAAGAGGGTACCAGATGCTTCTTGCAAGCACGGATAATCAGCCAAAGAATGAGCTGACTTATCTGAGAATCTTTGAAAGTTATCCGGTAGATGGAATTGTACTGATCGGTACAGTGCTTACAGACGAGCATCGGAGATTTCTAAAAGAATCAAAGGTTCCGGTTGTGGTTGTGGGACAGGAGACAGAAATGGCAAGCTGTATCTATCATGATGATTTTGGTGCGGGAAGAGCAATGGGACAAGAAGTTGCGGTGAAAGCACTGAAGCGGAATGGTGGAAGACCTGAAGATTGCAAGATTGCATATATTGGTGTTACTCGTGAAGATAAGGCAGCAGGTGCTGCCAGAGAAGACGGGTTCCGCAAGGGACTTCAGGAAGCAGGGATTACTTTCGATGACCATCGGTACAGACGCGAATCAGAATTTACAATGAGCGGCGGATATGAAGCAGTAGCGGATTTGTTGAGTGAAGAAAATGAAATCGATATCATATCATGCGCAACAGATACGATTGCAGCAGGAGCAATCGAGGCATTGATCGCACAGAGTAAAAAGGAGGTTCCGGAGTCGGTTCAGAATTCTGGTGCAAGGATGCTACACATTTTGGAACAGTCTGGTATCTGTGTCACAGGATTTGGTGATAATCAGATGTTAAGGGCTGTGACAGGCGGTATTCCAACGGTTCATTTTGGGTATAAAACGAGTGGAATCAAGGGGGCAGAGCTCTTACTTGAACAGATTGAAGAGAAAAATCCGGTGCCGGTGCATATGAAGCTGGGATTCCAGATCGTGAATAGATTTGAATGAATGTAACCAAGAGTATAGTGCAAGTTAAACAAAACAGAAGAATCAGAATTAGTAAAAATGCCATCTTTACAAATGGCATTTTTTTATTTAATATAAAATCATAAGATATGAAAACGATTACACATAAAACATAGAAGGAAGGGAGAGTAATCATGGATTACAGGAAAACAGCCCAGGAGATTCTGGGATATGTAGGTGGAAGTAAGAATATTGTATCCGCAGCGCACTGCGCAACGCGTCTTCGTCTTGTTATCGCAGATAATAGTAAGGCAGATAAAGAGGCAATAGAGAATGTGGATGGAGTAAAGGGAGTATTTGAGGCATCTGGACAGCTTCAGATTATTCTTGGAACAGGAACAGTGAATAAGGTGTTTGATGAATTTATCGCGATCGCAGGTATTACAGCAAGCACAAAAGCTGAGGCAAAGGAAGCAGCGGCAGAGAAGCAGAACTGGTTTATGAAGGCCATCAAGCTGTTAGGTGATATTTTTGTACCGATCATTCCGGCCATCGTAGCAAGTGGTTTCCTGATGGGAATCATGAATGCGCTGGATTTCATGAATGCAAATGGATTTTTAGCAATTGATACAAGCAGTTCTATTTATGTGTTTGCGAATCTGTTCAGTAATATCGCTTATACATTTCTGCAGATTCTGATTGCATTTTCAGCTGCGAAAGCATTTGGTGCAAACCAGTATCTTGGAGCTGTTATCGGTATGATTATGATTCATCCGTCATTGCAGAACGCTTATACGGTTGCAACGGAAGGTGTACAGCAGACACAGAGCGTATTCTTCGGACTGTATCACATCGATATGGTTGGATATCAGGGACATGTAATCCCGATCATTATTGCAGTATGGATCCTTTCTGTATTAGAGAAGAAGCTGCACAAGGTAGTTCCGGCAGCACTTGACCTGTTTGTAACACCACTTGTCAGCGTATTCGTGACAGGATATCTTACACTTTCCATTGTAGGACCGATCTTTGTATGGGGTGAGAATGCGATCCTTGGAGCAATCCAGTGGATGCTGACACTTCCGCTCGGACTTGGAAGTCTGATCATGGGAGGTTTGTATGCACCGACAGTAGTAACAGGTATTCATCAGATGTACACAGCCATTGACATCGGTCAGTTGGCAAAATATGGAGTAACTTATTGGCTTCCACTTGCAAGTGCAGCAAATGTAGCACAGGGTGCGGCAGCATTAGCAGTTGGAATTAAATCAAAAGATCAGAAAGTTAAATCCCTTGCACTCCCGTCATCACTTAGTGCATTTATGGGAATCACAGAGCCGGCAATCTTTGGTGTAAACTTAAGATTCTTCAAACCATTTATCGCAGGATGTATTGGTGGAGGATGCGGAGCATTGTATGCATCACTTGTACATCTCGGAGCAAAAGGAACTGGAGTAACAGGTATCTTCGGTATCCTGCTTTGCCTGAATCAGCCGCTTCAGTACATTATCGAGATGGCAATTTCAGTAGGAGTAGCATTTGTGATTTCCTTCATGATTTACAAAGATAAAGAGCCGGTAGTTAAGACAGCCGCAACAGAGACAACAGTTGAGAAAACAGAAGAGACAGAGAATGTAGTAGAAGCAGAAAATGTTTCAGCAGAAGAAATTACAAGCCCGGTAAACGGAAATGTTGTTGCGACAGCAGAAGTAGCAGATGAGACATTTGCATCAGAGATGCTTGGAACAACTGTTGCAGTTGAGCCAACAGATGGAAAGATTGTAGCACCATGTGACGGAGAAGTGATGAATATCTTCGAAACAGGGCATGCAGTATGCATCGCAACAGAAGCAGGAGCAGAGCTTCTGATCCACATTGGAATTGATACAGTTTCCATGGATGGAAAAGGATTTGTAAAGAAAGTAGCAGACGGAGCAAAGGTTCGTAAGGGCGATGTGCTGATCGAAGCAGATCTGGATGCTATTAAAGCAGCTGGACATCCGGCAACTACGATGATGATACTGACGAATGCAGATGACTTCAGCAAAGTAGAGAAGACAGCAGCGGGAACAGTTACAACAGCTGATCTCGCAATGAAGATTGAGAAATAAATTGAACAGTGATTAAAAAGATACAGCCGTTTTATTCAAAGAAGAATTCTTGCAGAATAGAACGGCTGTAAATGGAAAAAGGGAGACAAGAGCATGAATGCATTAACAAGGGATCTGATCAAACTGGTAGATATGACGGAAGAGATGATGAAAGAAAAAGAGCAGAAAGAAGGAGCGGATTATCGTGAGAAGCTGCATCTGATGCCTCCTGTTGGCTGGCTCAATGATCCGAACGGATTGTGCCAGTTGAATGGGATCTATCATGCATTTTTTCAGTATTCTCCATTTAATGCCGAAGGCGGCGTGAAGATGTGGGGGCACTATACAAGCAAAGATATGATCGACTGGGAATACCAGGGAGTAAAGTTATATCCGGATCAGCCATTTGACTGTCATGGTGTATACTCCGGATCAGCATTTATCGAAGATGACAAAATGTATGTTTACTATACAGGCAATGTAAAGCTGGAAGACGGAGATTTTGACTATATCAACACAGGACGCGAGTCAAATACGGTTCTTGTTGTCAGTGAGGATGGAAAGACATTTGGATCAAAAAAAGAACTGATGAGAAATGTGGATTACCCGTCAGATCTGACTTGCCATGTGCGCGATCCGAAGGTGTGGAAAGACGGAGATACTTACTACATGATTCAGGGCGCACGTACAAAAGAAGATGTCGGACAGGCATTGATCTTCGAGTCAAAAGATAAGATTAACTGGAAGTTCAGAAGCCGTGTGGAATCAGAGAAACCGTTTGGTTATATGTGGGAATGCCCGGATTACTTTGAGGTAGATGGAACAAAAATTCTTTCTGCTTCTGTGCAGGGACTTGAAGGCGGAGTATGGGATGACAGAAATGTTTATCAGTCAGGATATTTCATGGTTGATGGAAATATTTTAGATGATTATAAACTTTCAGAATACATGCTTTGGGATTACGGATTTGATTTCTATGCACCGCAGAGTTTTGAGACTGAAGATGGAAGAAGGGTTCACATCAGCTGGATGGGAATGCCGGATTGTGAAGAATATACTAATCTGACGATCGCAGAAGGGTGGCAGCACTGCTTCACTTTTCCGAGAGAAGTATTTGTAGAAGATGGCAAAGTTTGTCAGAGACCGGTCAGAGAATTGCAAAAGAAGAAAACTCTTGTGGATAAGTCAGCCGGAATGTTGAAAAAAGATGGATATAAAGTCTATGATGTGAATATCTCGGGCATTCAGAACAATGAATTCAGGACAGTGATTGATGAAGAATTGATTCTTGAGTACAAAAATGGAAGATTTGAGATGCATTTCACAAGTCAGGATAAAAATTCTGTATCTGCAGGAAGAGGAATGCGTTATGTTGATGTAGATAAAATTTCAAGTGTTGAAATTCTTGTGGATAAATCCTCTGTGGAAGTATTTGTAAATAATGGAGAGTATGTATTCACCACACGGTTCTATCCACAGAAAGACAGTCTTGCGGTAGAGGCTGCGGGAGCAGAAATCATGATGGAAGAGATTCGATAGTTGAAAGAAAATAGCCTCCGGACTATTGAAAAAAACTTTTAGTAGAATTATAATAATAGTCACAGATTCCCCACAGATGAAAGGTCTGTGGGGATTTTTGCGTTATGAATTCAAACAACCGGAGGATTTCCTTTATGATAAATTTTAAGAAATACGGAAAGCGCTGTCTGTCTCTTTTTCTGGCGGCATCTATGATATTAATGCCGGCAGTACAGACATTTGCTGAGGAAGAAACGGCGGCAGCCACAACAGATTCAACTCAGACAGCGGAAGAAGACAGGGAGACACAGCGTCAGAACTGTTATGCGATCGCACCGGATTCAAACAGTGTGGAGAACTGGCCACAGGGACCGGCAACTTATGCGGACTCTGCAATCGTTATGGATATGAACAGTGGGGCAGTTTTATATAGCAAGCAGATTGAAAAGAAGCATTATCCGGCGAGTATTACAAAACTTCTGACAACATTGGTTGCGCTGGACAATGCAGAGCTTACAGATACGGTAGAATTTTCCCAGGACAGTATCTCCTTTCTGGAATATGGCGATGCCCATATCGGCATGACACCGGGGGAGCAGATCAGTATGGAAGATGCGCTCTATGCCGTTCTTCTGGCATCAGCAAATGAGGTTTCTTATGCAGTAGCTGAGAGTGTTGGCAAGAAGATGGGTGGGGGTTATGACACATTTATTCAGGCGATGAATGATGAGTCAGAAAAACTTGGATGTACAGGTTCACACTGGACGAATGCGAACGGACTTCATGATGAACAACATTATACAACGGCGCATGATATGGCAAGAATTGGTGCAGCAGTTTATCAGAAGGAAGCGTTCCGGACAATTTCCCAATCGTTAAGCCATACGATTCCGGCAACGAATCTGGTGAATGAAGAACGTACTTTTCAGCAGAAGCACAAGATGCTCTGGCCACAGAATGATAATTATTATGAATACTGCAAGGGCGGTAAGACCGGCTACACAGATCAGGCAAGAACAACGCTTGTGACAATGGCAGATAACGGAGATATGCAGCTTGTTGCGGTGGTACTTTATGATTTTGGAAATGATGCTTATATAGATACTCGTGCCATGTTTGATTATGCTTACAGTAATTTTTCAAAAATATCTTTGAAGGATCAGAAGCTTCCGGAAGGTGTGAAGTCTTATGAAGACGAAGATGCTTATATCGTACTTCCGAAGAGTGCACAATTTTCTGATGTGAAAGCAGAAGTGAAGGAAGACAGCAACAAGGATGGATCCGGAACAGTAACATTTACTTATAAAGGGCAGGAAGTAGGCAGTGTGAAAGCTGCGATAGAAAAAACAGAGGAAAGCAGTGCAGCTGTTTTGGGAAAAAAGAAAGATAAGACAACTTCAACTGTCGTAACCGGGATTTCAAAGTTTATGAAAATTGTGATCGGAGTTGTAATTGCAGTTGTGATTTTATTGATCATCATTGTTGTACTTGCGAATTACCGGAAGCAGATAAGACGTCGCAGAAGAAAAAAAGGAAAAAGAAGAAATGCAAAGAGTGGTAATGTGAAAAGAAAGAAGAAACGCTGCAGATAAGAAAACAGAAATTTGCGAAAGAACGCTGAAAACAACGTTTTTTCGCACTTTTTTTATCATAATAAACCTTGACTAGAGCCAAGAATCTCTTTATAATAAGCCGTGTGTAGAAGTTCACAGGTAAAGCGATGACGGAGACAGTAGGATTTATCCGAACGTTACAGCGAGCCGGAGATGGTGGAAGTCCGGTGCAAGTAAGAGATTTTTGAAGATCACTCCAGAGCAGCAGTTCCTGAAACAGATGCAGAAAAGAGGTTTCTGCAGAAAGAGAGAGTAAGGACTGACGCGTGTCCGGCGTTAAAGGATACCATATGCAGGTCAGAAATCAGACCTAAGTATGATGTAACAGGTGGTTTAACGAGAGAAGTTCAGGCTTTCGTCCTATTACAGGACGGAAGCCTTTCTTTTTAAGAATCATAAAATAAACTCAGGAAAGGATAAGAACATGTATAAGAAAGTTTTAACTGACATGAACTTTGTCAGCCGTGAAAAAGAAGTTGAAAAGTTCTGGGATGATAATGAAATCTTCCAGAAAAGTATGGATGAAAAAGAAGGATGTCCGGATTATATTTTCTATGACGGACCTCCGACAGCAAATGGTAAACCGCATATCGGACACGTTTTAACTCGTGTTATTAAGGATATGATCCCGAGATACCGTACAATGAAAGGATATATGGTTCCAAGAAAGGCCGGATGGGATACACATGGTCTTCCGGTAGAGCTTGAAGTTGAGAAGCTTCTTGGTCTTGATGGAAAAGATCAGATTGAGAAATATGGTCTTGAACCATTTATCAAGAAATGTAAAGAGAGTGTATGGAAATACAAAGGAATGTGGGAGGATTTCTCCGGTACAGTTGGATTCTGGGCTGACATGGAGCACCCATATGTAACATATGATAACAATTTTATCGAGTCTGAATGGTGGGCTCTGAAGAAGATCTGGGATAAGGGACTCCTTTACAAAGGATTTAAGATCGTTCCTTACTGCCCGCGTTGTGGAACACCGCTTTCCGCACAGGAAGTTGCACAGGGATACAAGGATGTCAAGGAGCGTTCAGCAATCGTTCGTTTTAAAGTAAAAGATGAAGATGCATATATTCTTGCATGGACAACAACACCTTGGACACTTCCATCCAACCTTGCACTTTGTGTAAATCCGAAAGAAGATTACGCAAAGGTTAAGGCAGCAGACGGACATGTATATTATATGGCATGTGCACTGCTTGATACAGTTCTTGGAAGACTTGCAGAAGAAGGCAAAGATGCTTACGAAATTCTTGAGACTTATAAGGGAACTGATCTGGAAGGAAAAGAGTATGAGCCGCTGTATCAGTGTGCAGCAGACGAGGCTGCAAAACAGCGCAAGAAAGCATTCTATGTTGTATGTGATGAATATGTAACTCTTACAGATGGTACAGGAGTTGTTCACATCGCACCTGCATTTGGTGAAGATGATGCGAATGTAGGAAGAAAATATGATCTTCCATTCGTACAGCTTGTAGATGAGAAGGGTGATATGGCAGAATCCACACCGTTCGCCGGTCTGTTTGTAAAGAAAGCTGATCCGGAAGTATTAAAGGATCTGGATGCAAGAGGACTTCTTTATGATGCACCGAAGTTCGAGCATAGCTATCCTCACTGCTGGAGATGTGATACTCCACTGATCTACTATGCACGTGAGTCCTGGTTCATCAAGATGACAGCAGTTCGCGAAGACCTGATCAGAAATAATAACACAATCAACTGGATTCCGGAAAGTATCGGTAAAGGACGTTTCGGTGACTGGATCGAGAACGTTCAGGACTGGGGAATCAGCCGTAACCGTTACTGGGGAACACCACTGAATATCTGGCAGTGTGAGTGTGGACATATGC
>OIOR01000121.1_pt1 | contig 13068 bp, 9 predicted proteins | sample 1585601 | NCBI WGS metagenome assembly OIOR01 (sample SAMN02674597, study PRJEB24791) | human gut metagenome, SKBSTL013 | isolation source: stool | host: Homo sapiens | place: USA | reverse complement strand
TGCACGCATGTGAACCGCAGCAACGATTCAATGGGGGATATTATTTATGTGGTCAAGAAAAGAGCTCAAGAAAAAGGCGCGTATTTTAATAAAATCAAACTATTGGCGAAGTGTATCTGTCTGCTTTCTGATTGCAATGCTCACAGCTTCGTATCCAATTTCCCGTTCTTTATTTTTGAACTATTTTCCTGATAAGATTCAGACAAAGACAGCGCTTATTTTACCTGTTTTTATTTCTGCCGAAAGCTTCAGCAGTGCATTTCTCGATTTTATTCCTGATAATTTCATAGCCGCTGCCTTTTTGCATACGGTTCAAAATTACCTGAAGCGTCCGGACTTTATTGTCACTTCGTTTCTTACACTTGGGGTCATTCTTTCACTTTTATATAAGTTTTTTATCAGCAATCTTTTGATTGTCGGTGAGAAACGTTTTTTTGTTGAATCTTATAACTATGAAGATACGAATATTTCTAAAATATTCTTTTTATATAAGTTGCGTTACCTTGCAAATCCTTCCTGGGTGATGTTCTGCTACACGCTTTTTCAGAAACTTTGGGATTTAACAATTATCGGGGGAATTATTAAGCATTATGAATATAGCATGATTCCATATATCCTCGCAGAGAATCCAAAAATCAGTCAAAAAAATGCCTTTTTTCTCTCTAAGCAGCTTACAAAGGGAAATAAATGGAGGCTCTTTTTGTTAGATTGTTCTTTCCTCGGCTGGGAGCTTTTATCTCTCTTTACACTTGGAATTTTGGACATCCTTTATGTCCGCCCGTACAAAATGAACTGTAAAGCATCCTTATATCTGTTTTTACGAAGAAACTATGTGCTTTCAAGAGCTCCTAAATATGAGCAGCTCAATGATTCTTATCTTGAGCATGTTCCTTCTGAAGATGAGCTTCTGATTAGTAAAGCACTTTATGACGATTCTGAAGGTCCTTACACAAAGATCTCTTATTTTGCACCGCATCAGTATCCGGTATTTCTTTTTTCTGTGCAACCACCTATTGCCGCAGTAAAATCACCGGTCAATCCGGCGCAGAATTATGACTTTCTGTCCTGTGTATTTTTATTCCATGCCTTTTCTATTTTCGGATGGCTTTTGGAAATCATTTCCGAACTGCTCAGTTGCGGCACACTGGAAAATGTTACTCTTAAGACACTCCCATGGCTCCCGTTGTACGGAATCTGTGGTCTGCTTATACTGTTGCTGTTAAAGAAATATATCAAAAAACCGGCTACTATGTTTATCATCAACTTTGTTGTATACACGGCTCTTGACTATCTCGTTCAGCTGCTTCTTGATCTTGGTTTTGGAATTGAACTTCCGAAATATCATTCTTACCTTACTTTCATGAATGGAGAAGCATATTTGGGAGACGGAGCAGTATTCGCACTTCTTGGCTGTGCATTTTTCTATTATTTTGCTCCACGCTGGAATAGTCTGTTCTTAAAATTAAAGAAATGGATGAGAATTTCAATTTGTATTCTTTTGACAGCAATTTTTGTATTTGACCTTCTATCAGGCATAATCCAATATTGATTTTACTGCTAAATAATAGTAAAATCTTAATTATCAGTAAGGTTGGTTTTACTGTTGTGATTTTTTCTAATACAGTATGAACCTGTTCCCCCTGACAAACTATCACAGCTTAGAAGAAAGGGAAATATTATGAAAAAAAGAGTCGTTGTTGCATTGGGACACCGTGCACTTGGAACTACACTTCCAGAACAGAAAGTAGCCGTTAAAAGCACTGCCAAATGTATCGCTGATCTGATTGAAGCAGGCTATCAGGTTGCTATCACACACAGTAATGCTCCGCAGGTTGGTATGATCCACACTGCATTGAATGAATTTGCAAAGAACCATCCGGAATATACAGCATCCCCAATGTCTGTATGTACTGCCATGAGCCAGGGATATATCGGATATGACCTTCAGAACGGAATCCGTGAAGAACTTCTCAACCGCGGTATCTACCGTACAGTCAGCACAGTCCTCACTCAGGTGATCGTAGATCCTTACGATGATGCTTTCTACACACCAACAAAGGTTCTCGGCCGTTATATGAACGCTGAGGAAGCGAATGAAGAACGTAAGAAAGGCAACTTCGTAGTGGAAGAACCTGGTAAAGGTTTCCGCCGTGCTGTCTCTGCTCCGAATCCGGTCAAGATTGTTGAACTTGATGCAGTAAAAGCTCTTCTTGATGCAGATCAGATTGTTATCGCAGCAGGTGGCGGCGGTATTCCGGTACTTGAGCAGGATAATCATTTACGTGGCGCAAGTGCTGTTATCGAGAAAGACCTCGCAGCCGGAAAGCTTGCAGAAGGAATTAATGCTGATCTTCTTATTATTCTTACAAATGTTGAGAAAGTATGTATCAACCTTGGCAAACCGAATGAGGAACCACTGGATACAATTACTGTTGATCAGGCAAAAACTTACATGGAAGAGGGACATTTTGGAATTTACAACATGCTTCCAAAATTCCGTGCAGCAGTTGAATTCGTAGAAGGACACGAAGGCCGCAAAGCTTATATTACTTCCTTTGATAAAGTCTCTGATGCTCTGAATAGTAAGACCGGAACAGTAATCGAATAGATTGACAGATTGAACTTATTAGAAACATAACCTGGAACAGGCCGTGATTTCACATTTTAATTTTGTGAAATCACGGCCTGTTTTTTACTTTCCATCACAGATTTCTTTCATCCTGTTTTTTGTGGAATAAGATACTTTTAATTTCAAAATATCTCTTGCTTTTTCATAAATATGTGCTATAGTATATATATCTCTTGGATGTAGTATCAAAAACTACATGTTATTATATAGATGTATCGGAGGTAGATTTTATGGAAAAAAGACTTTACATCAAAGAACCTGGAAGCGCAATTACACATTTTATTGGAATGATCATGGCAATTATTGCTGCAATACCACTTCTATACAGAGCAGCTCGTGAACCGAGCAAACTTTATATTGTATCGCTTACAATTTACGCAGCCAGCCTTATCTTGCTTTATGCGGCAAGTACCACTTATCACACATTTGATATTTCCGAGAAAGTGAATACGGTTTTAAAAAAGATCGATCACATGATGATCTCCGTTCTGATTGCCGGAAGCTACACACCTGTCTGCCTGTTAGTAATCGGCGGACGCAAAGGTATCACACTGCTATGTATTGTATGGGCATTCGCGATTGTCGGCATCCTTATCAAAGCCTTCTGGGTATTCTGTCCGAAATGGGTATCTTCCGTTTTATACATTGGCATGGGATGGACTTGCGTGCTTGCATTTTCTACAATCCTTGATAATCTGTCAGCTGCTGCTTTCGGATGGCTTTTAGCCGGTGGTATCATCTATACAGTTGGCGGTGTCATCTACGCACTGAAGCTCCCGATTTTCAACAGCAAGCATAAGAATTTCGGAAGCCATGAAATCTTTCATCTGTTCGTAATGGGCGGAAGCATCTGTCACTTTATAGTAATGTATACATTCCTTCTACCGTAAATATAATTTATTGAAACGAAGAGAAGACGGCTATCAACTACGCTTTATACTGTTATTAGTTGATAGCCTTCCTTTTTCATTTCGTTACTATTTACATTTCATGCGACCTGCAACGTATCTCACTATCTCGCATCATACCTTATCCTACATTGAAAACTGGCTCTCATACAGGTGATGATAGAAACCTTCCTTCTTCATCAGTACTTCATGATTTCCCTGTTCAATGATTTTTCCATCTTTCATTACGAGAATCACATCCGCCTCACGGATGGTTGACAGACGGTGTGCAACAATGAAAGTTGTTCTTCCTTCCATCAGTTTTGCAAATGCCTGCTGAATCTTGATCTCCGTTCTTGTATCGATGGATGATGTTGCTTCATCAAGAATCAACATCGGTGGTCTGCATAACATAACTCTTGCAATACAAAGCAGCTGCTTCTGTCCCTGTGAAAGCCCGCCACCATCTTCTGTGATCCATGTATCATATCCTTTTGGCAGACGACGGATATAATTATGGATATGAGAAGCTTTCGCTGCCTCGACAATCTCTTCTTCCGTTGCATCCGGTCTTCCCATAGCAATATTTTCACGGATTGTACCCGTTTTTAACCAGGTCTCCTGAAGCACCATTCCGTACCCTGCACGTAGACTTTTTCTTGTCATTTCGCGAATATCTATATCTTCTACTTTAATACTTCCTGCATTCACATCATAGAAACGCATCAGCAGATTGATCAAGGTTGTCTTTCCACATCCGGTCGGTCCGACAATCGCAATACGCTGTCCTGGCTTTACTTCCAGATTAAAATCTTCAATCAGATGCTGACCTGGCAGATAAGAGAATGAAACATCCTCTACTTTCACATTTCCATCAATATCCGTCAGATGAACTGCATGTTCCGGTTCCGGTATCTGCGGTTCTTCATCAATCAATGTAAATACTCTCTGCGCACATGCAATCGCATTCTGAAATTCTGTCACGACTCCGGAAATCTCATTAAATGGCTTTGTGTACTGATTTGCATAGCTCAAGAAACTGGACAATTGTCCTACGCTCATTGCACCGCGTACAACTGCAAATGCTCCGGTAATTCCAACTCCTGTGTAAACCAGACTGTTAACAAATCGTGTCGCCGGGTTCGTGATGGATGAGAAAAATGTTGCCCGCAAGGATGCCTCCTGCAATCTTTTATTCACTTCGTCGAAACGCTCTGTTGCATCTTCTCCGCGCCCAAATGCCTGAACCACTTTCTGGTTTCCGATCATTTCATCAATCAATCCTGTCTGCTCTCCACGTATTTCAGATTGCAGGCGGAACATACGAAATGTTCTCTTTGCAATAAAATTTGCTACAAAGAATGATACCGGTGTGATAAGAACCACAACAAATGTAATCGATACATTTACGGATAACATAAAACAAAATGTTCCGATAATCGTTGCAATACCGGTAAAAAGCTGTGTAAATCCCATCAGTAGTCCATCTGAAAACTGGTCAACATCCGCAATTACACGGCTTACGACTTCACCATACGGATGTCCATCAATATATTTCAACGGTAGCTGCTCTATTTTATCAAATGCTTCATTTCTGATATCCTGAACCATCTGATAGGTCATCTTGTTATTACACACATTCATCAGCCACTGTGCCAATGCCGTAATCAGTGTACACACACCAATCTGAATCATCACCTGGATTACTCCCGGGAAATTCACTTCACCTTTTCTGATCACATAGTCAACTGCATGTCCTGTCAGCTTTGGAATATAAAGTGTAAGCGCAACAGATACAGTTGCAAGCAGAATTGAAAACACGAGAAAAATTCTGTATCTTCCAAGTCGGCGGATTACCTTTTTCAATGTTGCTGCCTGACTTTTCTGTTTTTTCTCACTATTTGTCTTTCTTTTATCAGCCATTGATTACCGCCTCCTTTGGAAATTGTGAATAATAGATTTCCTGATAGATTGGACAATCCTTCAACAGTTCTTCATGTGTTCCGATTCCTGCCATTGCTCCATCATCCAACACAATGATCTGGTCTGCATGCTGAATAGATGCTGCTCTCTGAGATACGATAAATACGGTCGGCTGGTTTTTCATCTCTTTGATCGACTTGCGAAGTGCCGCATCTGTAGCAAAATCCAACGCTGATGCACTGTCATCAAGAATCAGGATCTCCGGTTTCCGAACCAGTGCACGCGCAATCGTCATTCTCTGTTTCTGACCTCCGGAAAGGTTTCTTCCCCCCTGTTCAATCTGAAATTCTAATCCACCTTGTTTCGTATCAACAAATTCTCTTGCCTGAGAAATGTCCAATGCTTCATACATTTCCTGCTCTGTTGCATCTTCCTTTCCCCAGCGGAGATTGTCCGCAATACTCCCTTTGAAAAGCACTGCTTTCTGAAGAACGACACCGATATGTTCTCTTAGGTTCTCTGTCTGATATTCTTTGATATCACGTCCATTGATCTTCACTGTACCGTCTGTTGCATCATAAAATCTCGGAATCAGATTCACAAGAGACGATTTTCCTGAACCTGTTCCCCCGATGATTCCTATCGTCTGTCCTTTCTCGGCACAGAAATTTATATCAGATAAGGATGTATCTGAAGTTCCTTTATAGGTCAAAGATACATGAGAGAACTCTACGACCGGAATTTTATTTTTCAAATCCCGATCTGCTTCGGAAGAATTGCTCTTCCATCTTACATCTCCCTCATTCATATCTGGTTTCACAGCAAGCACACTCTCCACACGGTTCATACATGCTGCTGCCTTCGTCACGGAAATGATCAAGTTCGCTAACTTCACAAGTTCAACAAGAATCTGTGACATATAATTAATAAGTGCCACAACCTGTCCCTGGGTCAGATCTCCGATATCAACACGGACTGCACCGACATAGATCAATGCTATGATTGCTCCGTTTACAATAATATATGTCAGCGGATTCATCATTCCGGAAATGCGTCCCACATATTTCTGTGCATCTGTAAGAATTTGATTCGCATTTTCAAACCGCTTCGTCTCATCCTCTTCTTTATTGAATGCACGAATAACTCTTGCTCCTGTCAGATTTTCCCTCGTTGCAAGAAGTACCTGATCAAGATCTGCCTGCACTTTCTTATACATCGGCATCGTCACAAGCATGATTCCAAACACAATAAGTGAAAGAAGCGGAATCGTCACAACAAATACAAGTGCTGCTTTCACATCTACTGTAAATGCCATGATCATTGCACCAAATACAATGAACGGCGAACGCAGAAACAATCGTAAAACAAGATTCACACCTGACTGGATCTGATTGATATCACTTGTCATTCGTGTGATCAATGTAGATGTTCCTAATTGGTCCATTTCCGTAAATGTAAATTTCTGGATATGTTCAAATAATCCATGTCTTATTCCCGTTCCGACTCCTGTTGCTGCCTTCGCTGCAAAATACTGTGCTGTAATGGAACAGACAAGTCCGATGATTCCCAGCGCGATCAGTACAAAACACATTTTCACAATATATGGCTTATCCTGATTTGCAATTCCCACATCAATAATTGCCGCCATTACCAACGGAACAAACAGCTCAAAAGATGCTTCCAGCATCTTGAACAGCGGAGCAAGTATTGATTCTTTCTTATATCCTTTCAGATATGCAAGCAATGTCTTCATAATACCCTCTCTTTCCTTCCTGTTGTTCTAATTGATTTGTTTTAATCTTACTCGATTATTATTTTTTAACTGTTTTTCCAATTGTTATTTTTTTAACTCTTGATAATAATCTATCTCTTATATTATCATAGAATAAAGCATACGAAAAATCTTATTTTTATATAGAAAGCATATATTTTCCATATACTTTTTTTATTCTCACGAATCAATATATATTATTTCGTGCATTGCACCCTATATTCCTACATGATATCAAATATATAATTGGAGGTTTCACATGGATTTAAAACAATTGGAATATTTTGTCACAGTAATAAATGAAGGAACTATTTCCTCAGCCGCGCGAAAATTAAATCTCTCCCAGCCGCCATTAAGTGCACAAATGAAATCTCTTGAACAGGAAATCGGTTCTCAACTCTTTTTCCGCGGACCTCGTCAGATTGAATTAACAGAAGCCGGGCGTATTCTTTATGAGCGTTCCAAGGATATTTTAGATCTTTCTTCACGTACTTTACAGGAACTTTCTGACTATCGTGAAGGAAAATCCGGCGTACTTCGAATTGGTATTGTTTCCTCTGCTCATGATCTGATGGCACAGCGCGCTTTTCGTCCATTTCATGAGCAATTTCCTGAAATTCGTTTTGAATTATATGAAAATGACACTTATCGTGTCATCGAACAACTACAATCCAAAGTTCTGGATCTTGCAATTGTACGTACCCCTTTCCAATCAGATAATTTAACCTGTTACACTTTGGTTAAAGAGCACTTGCTTGCTGTCGGAAATAAAAAATATTTTTCTTCCGATACTTCTTATAATACAAAACATACGCTTTCCACGGATAGAAAAATAGCTACCGCTGAACCCGACCAAAATGTAACAATCTCTCTTAAAGAGTTAGCAGAACATCCCCTGATTGTCTACCATCGCTGGCTTCCTGTTTTAGACCAACATTTTGAAACACTTAAACTGCAGCCAAACTATTTATGTATCAACCATGATTCCCGTACAGGAACTGCATGGGCGAAAGCCGGAATGGGAATTGCAATTCTCCCTGCGTCAGCTGCTGAATCACTCACATCCAAAAATATCATTAAAAAATTGATCACTGACCCGGTCATCACCTCTGATATCTGTATTCTCCATCATCCTGACGGTTATCTTTCAAAAATCGGAACATCTTTTCTTATGCACATGATGAATTATTTTGGAATTTCTCACTGATTGCTACGCACAAAAAGAGTCTGGCAAATACCAGACTCTCTTAAATCATTCTTATTATAGACTATCTATCCAATCCGATTCTCTCTACCTGTCTTCCGATACGCATTGCTTTTGCATATGCCATGAGACGTTCTTCATTCTTCTTATCGTACTTTCTGTAGTTCTCAATAACAAGTTCAAAGATATCTTTATCAATGTCTTCACGGAAACGGATGCAGTCGCACACGCTTCTATCAATTCCATATACATTGTAAGAACCGTACTTTGTATCAAACACATGCTTCTCATCCTCAAAAGCCTGCTCTGAGAAGTAATGTCTGCTGACTTCAAAATTCATCTTCATCTTGTGACGGTCACTTCTTCTTGTTGCAATCGAAAGGATCTCCGGCTCTTTATCAATCAGGCCCATGTAATAACATGCACTGTCTGCGCAGATTACCGCTTTTCTATTTACTCGTGCCACTTCCACTGCCTTATAATCCTCCGGTTTGGAAAACTCCGGACTAATGATCCAATAATGTCCATGTGCTACCTTCTCAAGCTTTCCTTCTGCTGTCAACAGACCGATCTGACGATTTGTAAGTCCTTCCTTCATCAAATCTTCCGTATCAATGTATCCTTTGTATTTGTCTGCAATGTATTTCACTTTATCATAGATAATCTGACGCATAATTCTTTTCCTCGCTTAACTCGTGTATTACTAGAAACTGTAAGAAATGTTTACGGGCTGCTGTGATCAGCAACACCTGTGATTCTTTTAAGTCTCTCGTATTGTATCATCTATCAAAGCGGTTGACAATAGGTAAGACGCTGATTTTTCAGTCCGATACTTCTATCTCTTTTATTAAAAATTCATTCCCACGAAGCAGATAGGTATTTTCACTTCCACAGTACGGACAGATTTTCCCATGTTCTACCGTTGGATATTCTTTCTGGCATTCTTCACAAAATGTTACTGCTTCTATCTGCTCGATTTTCAGTTCGGCTTCTTCCATAAGCGGTTCTTTCTTCTTCGCCCAATTCCAGCAATCCGTCAGATAATCATGTAGTATTCCTGACACTTCCCCAATCTCCAGTGTCACGGCAGAAACCTTCTCCACATGATTTTCCTCCGCAACCTTCTTTACATCTTTTACAACATAAAAGACAACACCTAATTCGTGCATTTTCCTTCCTCTCAATTTATATTTTTTCAACTATATCCTGAAGCAATCCAATCAACTCTTTTGCGTTCACAGGTTTAAAGATACACTCATTCATACCTGCCAACTCACACTGATGTATACTTTCGGTAGACGCTTGTGCTGTCATTGCCAAAATCGGAATCTCGGCTGCATCTTCCCTTTGGTCTGCCATAGAGCGGATCTTTCGTGATGCCTCTTTTCCATCCAACTCCGGCATCATGATATCCATAAGAACAGCATCATATTCTCTTAGCCCCGACTGTTTAAATAGTTCTGCAGCTTCCCGTCCATTCCATGCCTTTGTCACCTGTGCACCAGCTTCTTCCAGATAAAACTCTGCAATCTCCATATTGATCTCATTATCTTCAGCAAGAAGAATATGATATCCTCTGAGCGGTTTATCCTCTTTCAGATCCTGTTTTGTTCTCTGCACACATTCTTCATTCTGGCTTTCCTTTTCCGGCTGAACTACTGGAAAACTCAAATAAAAACGGAACTCCGTTCCAACGCCGGGCGTACTGCTCACCCGAATTGTTCCACCCATCTTTTCGACCAGTCCTTTTACAATTGACATTCCCAGCCCCGTTCCTCTGTACTGCGTTCTTGCATCATTTATTTCCTGTGTAAAAGGCTTAAACAATTCTTCTTTTATATATTCTTTGCTCATCCCTACACCTGTATCCGTAATACGAAATTCGAATGCCGCACACATCCCATCAAAAGAGAGTTCTTTTACATAAGTGTCTATCCTTCCTCCACGCTTATTATATTTGATTGCATTACTGAACAGATTCAGCATAATTCTTCTGATCTGCAGCGTATCTCCGCTCAGCATCGTATGATTCACCTTTTCCCGATGGCTCTCATAGCTGATTTCCATTGCCTCTACCTGTGCACTGACCACAACTTCTACCTGATCTATCAACGTATTCAGATCAAACGTATCATTCTGCAATTCTAAATGTCCTGACTCGATTTTACTCATATCAAGTACATCATTGACCAGTTCACTCAAATGTTGGACAGACAGATCGATTTTATCAACACACTCTTCTATCTTTTCCTGATCCTTATAGTTCTTACGGATCATCTGAATCATTCCGAGAATGCCATTGATCGGTGTACGGATATCATGACTCATCCGATTCATGAATTCTGTCTTCGCACGGCTCTCGAGATCCGCTTTTTCGTATGCGACCTGCAGACGTTCTCTTTCTCTGTCTTCCTGCTCATGGAACTCTGAAATATCCTTGAACAAAATAATTGCACTAATCATAGTACTTGTCTGCTTTGTTCTGCTTTCATAAAACATCTCCTGCGACATCAGAACTGTCTCCTGCCACCAGCGTCTGCTTCCATTACTTTGCTCTACCTGATATTCCACAGTCACCTGCTTTTCACCTGCTTTAAAACGTTCGATCAGCTGTGCCGGATTTTCTGTGATACGATAATTTTCTCTCGTCTCTTTTGTCACGAACCGCTGATAGGTCTTACAGTACGTATCATAAGGACACGGACGTTTTATGTCTGGGATCTGCCTGTTTTCCCTGTTGTGCCAAAATATCTTTTCCAATAAATTCTGTGTCAGATTTACACTCAGAATTATTTCTGCTGTATCCATCAATGCTTCTATATAGTTTCCATTTTCCAAAATGGATTGCGTCAGCTGTTCATAGAACTGTGTCAGTTGTTTTTTCTCATTTACGATCAATCTGTCCCTGTCCTGATAAACATCAAACCCAACAAGAAAATGATGCAGATTTCCATTTTCAGCAAAGTCAGGCAGTAAAAGTGTGATCCGGCCACGCAAAGCTCTGTCACCCTCTTTGTGACAATAAAAATATTCCTCTACCTGATGTTCCTCCGTCAGGGTTTCCCGGATTTCCGACAGCTGAAGTTTCTCCCAGAGTTCCCTGCGTTTCTCTTCCCCCGCCAGCTCCTGTATAATCTGCTCTACTGCACCAGAATAACTACCATCATCTGCAAGGAAAAATTCTGAGCTTGCACGAAGAACAACATACTGATCCACAATCGCATCACAGTACAGACAATCTGTAAAATGAAATCCTTTTTCTTTTACAGATTGTAACAGCCTTCTCCTAAGTCTCCGCTTGTCAGCTGCTTCTTTCATCTTCGCCTGATTCTTGTCTACATACATATTCTTATCCGCATATCGGAACAAGTCTTTCATATTATTTCCCGGAAAATCTGTAGACAATGCATATCCCACTGCATAGCTAAGTGGCATATCCGGGTGATTCTTTGAATAACGCTCCGTCTGTTCCCGTATCATCTGCAGACAGTCTTTCACCTGCTCATGATCCACCTGCTTTAACACTGCAATAAACTCGTCTCCACCGTCTCTTCCGACAAAATATTTCTCCGGAAGTGCTGCCCGCAGTTGTTCTGCAAATGATCTGATATATTGATCGCCTCTTTCATGTCCCTGCCGGTCATTAATGATTCTCAGATTATTTAAATCAAACACCATTACCGCTGTTGATTCCCTGTCCGTAAGCGGCTCTTCAGATGCCAGAATCTCCTCGCACTTATTCTTATTCGGAAGTCCTGTTGCCTCATCCAGATAAACCTTCTGACGAAGCACACGGTTTTGTGCCGCGTACCGCAATGCCTTGAAAAGCTCATATCCCAACAGACACACAATTCCAATAATATCCACAACAACGATTTTCTCCAGACGATTTAAGGAAGATGCCAGCTTCTGCGAATAACTTTCCGCAAGCCCTGTTGTCTCATCACAGATTGTAAAAAATGTTTCACTTTTATTTATAATCTGTGTATTTTCATATCCTTCTTCTCGAGCCTTATAGATTTCTTCCTTTAGTTGTCCAAAAAATTGTTCCAGCACTTCCATCTTATCCTGAAATGCTTTATCATCCAGACGGACAAGGTTCAGTTCATCGCTGCCATAACGTAACCCATCAATATACGCATCCACTTCCCTGATCATTTCATCCTGTGGTCTCTGTGCATTTTCCAGTTTGATGATCTGCTGCGTCTTTCCACGCACAAGTCCGGCATAATTCACTACACGAGCCGTCCCTTGCATATCGCTGACCAATATCATAATTCCAAAGAATAATGCAATCAGGATACATGTAAGAAGCATCATGAAAATACGCAGAATCCGTGTGATTTTCTTTTCTTTCATATCTTTATAACCTTACTTTTACTTTATTTAAAGATTATAACAGAATCTCCTTTGTTTTCCCATAATAAAATACATCACCAGAGGATTTTTAAAAATGGTGTAATACTTGCTATCTGTTTTGGAAAATGTGATACTATAAATTATAGTCACGCTTAATTTTCGTAACAAACGGAGGGACCCTCTATGATAAACCAGACAAAACAAATATTGGAAGAATCTCTGAAAAAATTAATGCTTCAAAAGCCGCTCGATAAGATAACCATCCGCGATTTAACCGAATACTGCGACATCAGCC
>OIOR01000120.1_pt1 | contig 13079 bp, 9 predicted proteins | sample 1585601 | NCBI WGS metagenome assembly OIOR01 (sample SAMN02674597, study PRJEB24791) | human gut metagenome, SKBSTL013 | isolation source: stool | host: Homo sapiens | place: USA | reverse complement strand
AGAAACTGGAAGAAGAGGGTGTACAAATATCAAGAAGAACAGTGGCAAAATACAGGATGCAGATGGAAATTCCAGATGCATCCGGCAGAAAAGCAGAGTGAGCTGCGAATCAGAGCTGTTGGCTGAACTGATACCATTTTTTAGGAGTTGTGACATTAGGGTATGACTTCTTAAAAAATATTAATAGCAATTCAATGGTTAAATTGTATAGAAATAAAAACAATTTTAATGTTTGTAAAAAAATATTGTGAAAATGTTAACAATAATTACGTCTGTGGATTGTTTTTTATGCAAAACATAAGATTGTCATTTATAAATTAATACGCTATAATATAGAAGAATTCTAAATAAATAATTCCTGATGGTTTTCACGGGCGTCAGGATCTTTAAGAATTGGAGGAAAGAAATATGTTAGTATCAGCTACAGAAATGCTTCAGAAAGCAAAAGCAGGCCACTACGCAGTAGGACAGTTCAATATCAACAATCTTGAGTGGACAAAGGCTATTCTTACAACAGCACAGGAACTCAACTCACCAGTTATCCTTGGTGTATCTGAGGGTGCAGGAAAATATATGACAGGATATAAGACTGTTGTAGGTATGGTAAACGGAATGATGGAAGAACTCGGAATCACAGTTCCGGTTGCTCTTCATCTTGACCACGGCAGCTACGAAGGATGCCTGAAATGTGTAGAAGCAGGATTCTCATCAATCATGTTTGACGGATCTCATTATCCGATCGACGAGAACGTTGAGAAGACAAAAGAACTCGTTAAGATCGCTCACGAGCACGGAATGTCAATCGAAGCAGAAGTTGGATCCATCGGTGGAGAAGAAGATGGAGTTATCGGAAGAGGTGAGTGCGCTGATCCGGAAGAGTGTAAGAGAGTAGCTGATCTGGGAATCGATTTCCTGGCAGCAGGTATCGGTAACATTCATGGTAAATATCCGGCAAACTGGGAAGGATTAAGCTTTGAGACTCTGGATGCTATTCAGCAGCGTACAGGAGCAATGCCACTCGTACTTCACGGTGGTACAGGTATCCCGGAAGATATGATCAAGAAAGCAATCTCTCTTGGAGTTGCTAAGATCAACGTTAATACAGAGTGTCAGCTTTCTTTCGCAGATGCTACACGTAAGTACATCGAAGCAGGAAAAGATCTTGAGGGTAAAGGATTTGACCCACGTAAACTTCTCAAACCAGGTGCAGACGCAATCATGGAAACAGTAAAAGAGAAGATGGAGTTATTCGGATCTGTCGGAAAAGCCTGAGAAGAACTTTTTTAAAAAAGCACTTGCGTTTTAAAGCAAGTTGAGGTATACGTGACTCACGTAGACAGAACAAGGGCGTTCCAATTATAATTGGAGTGCCCTTTTTTTATCGCTTGGGAAATGATCCGCATGATTGAATCAGATTGGATGGAATAAAATCAGATCTGATCTGACTGGATCAGACGGATGATTTCCTGAGAGGTAATCTATTATGGGGTTTCCCGTAGTGTAATCGAATATTGTTCATTGCAGTGAACGGTAATCGAAGAATTAAGAGAAAAGGAAGGTATAGGGTATGAGCACAGAATTATTCAATGTAGCTGACATCTTTGGAGAAAATGTATTTAATGATACAGTTATGCAGGAGCGTCTGCCAAAGAAAGTTTACAAGAATCTGAGAAAGACAATTGAAGAAGGAAAAGACCTGGATCTCGAGACAGCAGATGTTATTGCTCACGAGATGAAAGAATGGGCGATTGAAAAAGGAGCGACTCACTATACACACTGGTTCCTGCCACTTACAGGAGTTACAGCAGAGAAGCATGATTCCTTTATCTCAGCTCCACTTCCGAGCGGAAAGGTTCTGATGACTTTCTCAGGAAAGGAATTGATCAAGGGTGAGCCGGATGCATCTTCATTCCCGTCAGGAGGACTGAGAGCAACATTCGAGGCAAGAGGATATACAGCATGGGATTGTACATCACCGGCATTCGTAAGACAGGATGCAGGCGGAGCTACACTTTGTATCCCAACAGCATTCTGCTCCTATACAGGAGAGGCACTGGATCAGAAGACACCGTTGCTTCGTTCTATGGAAGCTATCAATAAAGAAGCATTAAGACTTCTTCGTTTATTTGGAAATACAACATCTAAGAAAGTTACTCCATCTGTTGGAGCAGAGCAGGAGTACTTCCTTGTAGATGCAGAGAAGTTTGAAGAAAGAAAAGACCTGATCTACACAGGACGTACACTCTTTGGAGCAATGCCTCCGAAAGGACAGGAGCTTGATGATCATTACTTCGGAACAATCCGTCAGAGAATCGCATCCTTCATGAGAGATGTAAATATCCAGCTTTGGAAAGTTGGTGTTCCGGCTAAGACACAGCATAATGAGGTTGCACCGGCACAGCACGAACTGGCTCCGATTTATACAGAGGCGAACATTGCGGTAGACCAGAACCAGCTGACAATGCAGACACTGAAGAGAGTAGCCTGCCAGCACGGACTGAAATGCCTGCTTCACGAGAAACCGTTCGCAGGAGTTAACGGATCCGGTAAGCACAACAACTGGTCTATTACTACAGATGATGGAATCAATCTTCTCGAACCAGGTAAGACACCTCATGAGAATACACAGTTCCTTCTTGTACTTGCCTGCATCCTGAAAGCAGTTAACAAGCATGCAGACCTGCTTAGAGAATCCGCAGCAGATCCGGGAAATGACCACAGACTTGGAGCAAACGAGGCACCTCCGGCAATTATCTCTATCTTCCTTGGAGAACAGCTTGAGGATGTTGTTGAGCAGTTGATCAGTACAGGAGAAGCTACACACAGTCTGAAAGGCGGAAAGCTGGAGACAGGTGTAAGCACACTTCCGGATCTGTTCAAAGATGCAACAGACAGAAACAGAACATCACCGTTCGCATTTACAGGAAATAAGTTCGAGTTCCGTATGGTTGGATCAAGAGATTCTATCGCAAACCCGAATATCGTACTGAACACAATCGTTGCAGAAGCATTTGCAGATGCATGTGATATTCTTGAGAAAGCAGATGACTTTGATCTTGCAGTACATGATCTGATCAAAGAATACCTGACAGAGAACCAGAGAATCATCTTCAACGGAAACGGATACTCTGACGCGTGGGTTGCAGAGGCTGAGAGAAGAGGACTTCCGAACATTAAGTCTATGGTTGAAGCAATTCCGGCAATCACAACAGAGAAGGCTGTAGAATTGTTTGAGAGATTCAGCGTATTCACAAAAGCAGAGCTTGAGTCCCGTGCAGAGATCCAGTATGAGGCATATGCTAAGGCAATCAATATTGAAGCCCGTACTATGATCGATATGGCAAGCAAACAGTTCCTGCCGGCATTTATCAAGTATACAAAGACACTTGCAGATACAGTAAATGCTGTAAAGGCAGCTGGTGTTGACGCATCTGTTCAGACAGAGACTCTGAAAGAAGTAAGTGCTCTGATGGCTGAGACAAAGGCAGCACTTGATAACCTTGTAAAAACAACAGCAGATGCAGCAGCAAAAGAAGAAGGCGAAGTACAGGCTACATACTATCATACAGAGGTTGTTCCGGCTATGGATGCACTCCGTGCACCGGTTGACAAACTTGAGATGATCGTGGATAAAGAAGCTTGGCCAATGCCATCTTACGGAGACCTGATTTTCGAGGTATAAAATTGCATTACAGAAAAGTAATTTGAAGTAAATGATTGGAAGTCATTATTCGGATAAAGAGTCTGGATAATGGCTTCTTTTTGCTCTGAAAATCGGGAAAGCTGCATGACTATTTCATGCAAGAAAGCAAAAATTATTGTATAATGAGAAGTGGTTCGTGCAGCTTGAGCGTATTCTGCACGAATGAGAAAAAGAAAGAGTGGAATAAAAATGCAGTCAGAAGCAGAACTTAAAAGTTTATTATCAAGAATAGATCACCGGGGATATCCGGCTTATAAAGATACAAAAGGACAGTACCGATTTCCGGGATATGTTTTATCGATCGATCACGTACAGGGAGATCCGTTTGCGTCACCGTCAAAGGTAAGTGTACTGGTGAGTGGAAAGACAGCAGGATTCCCACAGGAATTATATTGTGGAAAATGTCAGAGAATTGCACTTCAGGACGAATTGCTGCGCCAGTTTGGAAGAAGGGCAGAACTGTTTGCATTCAAGGCAAAAGGTTCAGGTAAGAGTGGTCTGATCTCTGTCAGCAGATGCGGACAGGAAGTTCTGGAGAGAACAGCGTGTCAGATTCAGCCGGAGAACGGAAATATCCTTCTTAGAATGGAAATCGGATTTCCGGCAAATGGACGAACAATCAATGCGAGAGAGTTAGAGAAGATTTTATTTGATTTTGTTCCGGAGTGTGTAAAGGCATCCCTGTTTTACAAGAATCTGGATGCAAAGAGATTGAGAAGAATCGTAGATCTGGCAGAAGACCAGGAGTATATCCGTAAAGAACTTCCGAAACTTGGTCTTTGTGCTTTCGTGGCAAACGGAAGTGTACTGCCAAGGGAATCCGGAATCTCATCCCGGCCGATGCGTGACGGAATCGCCTTCCAGTCTCCGAAGGAACAGGAAGTGACATTGGAACTTCCGCATAAAGGAAAGATTACCGGTATGGGAATCCGTAAGGGGATTACCTTGATCGTCGGCGGAGGTTATCACGGAAAATCAACACTTTTGAAAGCATTGGAACTTGGAGTGTACAATCACATCGCAGGGGATGGAAGAGAGTATGTGATCACAGATGCGACAGCAGTGAAATTGCGTGCGGAGGATGGAAGAAGTATCCAGAAGACAGATATTTCCATGTTCATCAACGATCTTCCGAACGGAAAAGATACGACATCATTCTGTACAGAAGATGCAAGTGGAAGTACTTCACAGGCGGCAAATGTGATCGAAGGAATTGAGGCCGGAACATCCCTGTTCTTGATTGATGAAGATACGAGTGCAACGAACTTCATGATCCGTGATGAGCTGATGCAGCGTGTGATCCACAGAGAGATGGAGCCGATCACGCCATTTATTGAAAGAATCAGAGAATTGTATGAAAATTATGGAATCTCGACAGTGATCGTTGCAGGAAGTTCGGGAGCTTATTTCCATATCGCAGACAGTATTATCCAGATGGATCGTTATGTTCCGAAAGACATTACGGTACTGGCGAAAAAAGAAGCAGAGAATTTTCCACAGATCAGCGTGCCGGAGCAGCCGGCAGAGAAACCGACTTATGACAGAGTGCCGCGACCGGATAAAGCATTTCGCGGAAATGACAGGATCAAGATGAAGATGATGGGAAAAGAATCAGTGATGATCAACAGGGATACGATCAATCTGAGATACTTAGAGCAGATTGCGGATAGCGAACAGGTGACAGCACTTGGATACTGTGTACGATATGCACAGAAACATTTGATTGACGGAAAGAAGAATCTAATTCAGATTGTAGATGAGCTGGAAGAAGTGATGCAGAATAAATCCCTGGCAGCATTGTGTGAGAGTACATCCAGTGTATCCTGTATGGCAGTGCCGAGAAGACAGGAAATATTTGCATGTTTTGACAGATATAGAGCACTTAGGTTAGTATGACATAGGAGTTGATAATATGAAATTAGAGAATGGAAGACCAGAAAACACAGAAGGAAGATTACAGAAGGAAATCAGGGTATATGATTTCCTCGACAAGCTTGGCGTGGAATACCAAAGAGTTGATCACGAGGCTGCAATGACGATGGAAGCCTGTGAAGAAATCGACAGAACACTTGGAGATGGAACCGCAATCTGCAAGAACTTGTTCCTTTGCAATCGACAGGAAACAGACTTTTATCTGCTTCTGATGCCGGGTGACAAGCCATTCAAGACAAAGAATCTGTCGGCACAGATAGGTTCTGCCAGACTTTCCTTTGCAAAGCCGGAGTATATGGAGAAGTATCTGGATATTACACCGGGATCCGTCAGCGTTATGGGACTTATGAATGATACAGAGGGTAAAGTACAGCTTCTGATCGATGAGGATGTAATGAAAGATCCGTATTTTGGCTGTCATCCGTGCATCAACACATCCAGCTTGAAGATTCGTACATCTGATTTGATCGCAAAGATCATTCCGGCGCTGAAGCATGCACCGAAGATGGTGAAACTTCCGGGAGCGGAGAAGCAACAGTAACTATTAATCGACACTAGGTCCATTTCCTGTTGGTTGTATATTTTTCGTGCATTTGCTATAATTTATATGTTGATATGCGAATAGCAGGTATCATTTTCAGGATTGATGCAGAGAAGATAAAAAGGAGGACTAGCGTGTCTGAGGAAAATAAAGTGATAGATGAAGTGAATACATCAGGAGTAGTCGAGCAGCCGGTGGATGCGGAGGAGATTCCGCCAGTGCAGACAGAGGCGATACCACCGGTGAATACGGAATCAACACATCCTGTACAGCCACCGGTAGAACCGGCGCAGAAGCTGGAAGATTATTACAAAGAGACTGCGGAGGATCGTGCAGCTGAGGAAGAGTACGAGCAGGTGGTTAAAGATCCGCAGAACCGGAAGGAAAAGATCGATCAGATCAAGAGTATTTTCCACCGCAGTGGGGAGAAGAAATTTTCCAGAGAAGAAGTGATTCTTTCTAAGATTCGACCGGAGGATATGCTGGAATATCTGACGTTGGAACAGCGCAGACTGGAATGCTTACAGAAAGCAAGACAGAGCCGGAATGAGAAGCTTCTCAAGGTGCTTCAGCTTGCGGCGATACTTGCAGCAATTGTAGCAGTTGTCGCTTTACTGAAGGATAATCCGGTCGTTCTTGTGAACATTCTGTATATGCTTGGTATTGTAGCAGCAATCTGGATCTGGAAGAATCCGGGAAAGAAGTAAATTTACTGTAATGAGGTGACGATATGAAATTTTTTCATTTATCAGACCTGCATATAGGAAAGCAATTACATCACTATAACCTCCGGGAGGATCAGGAACATATCCTTGCGGAGGTTCTTTCATATGCAGCGTCCATACATCCGGATGCAATTGTTATCGCAGGAGACATTTATGACAAATCAGTGCCATCAGGAGAAGCGGTAAGTCTGTTTGATGAATTCTTGACAGCTCTGGCTAAGATTGAACCGGTGATTCCGGTTCTTATTATATCGGGAAATCATGATTCGGCACAGCGGCTTGATTATGCCAGTCGTTTGCTTGGAAGCCATCAGATTTATATTGCGGGTCAGGCTCCGGAGGAAGAAGCAGATCGTCTGAAAAAGATTACTTTGACGGATGAGTTTGGTGAAGTGGATTTTTGGCTGCTTCCGTTTTTGAAGCCGGGATATGTGCGTAAAATCTTTGGCGGAGATGTGCCGGAGAGTTATACGGCAGCTGTACAAGGACTTCTGGAGAGGGAGAAGATTGATTTCTCCAGAAGAAATGTACTGGTTTCCCATCAGTTTTATACAGGGAAGGGGGAGACTCCAACAACGTGTGAATCAGAAGTATTATCTGTTGGAGGCATTGATAATGTAGATATTTCCGCAGTGCAGGAGTTTGACTATGTGGCACTTGGACATTTACATGGTGCACAGAGAGTCGGTCAGGAGAAGATTCGCTATTGTGGAACGTTGCTGAAGTATTCTGTCAGTGAGGCAAGCCAGAAGAAGACACTTCATGTAGTCGAATTGAAAGAAAAGGGGAGCGAGCCGGAGATTCAGAAGCTGCCGTTACATCCGCTTCGTGATGTACGGAAACTGCGTGGAACTCTGGAAGAGATCCTTGAAGCGGAGGACGGAACCGGGAGCGAAGATTATGTCAGTGTAACGCTGACAGATGAGGTTGATCCGTACAAACCAAAGGAACAGCTGGAAAGAAAGTTCCATCATATTCTCGAAGTGCGGATGGATAATGAGAGAACAAGACAGAAGCTGGAATTTTCTGAAGAACAGATACGGATCGGTACTCCGTTTGAAACATTTTGTGATTTTTACAAAGAGATGCAGGGGCAGGAAATGTCTGAGCAGGAACAAAAGATCTTAAGAGAGATTCTAAGTGAAATGAAAGGGGAAGACGTATGAGAGCGGTGAGATTGACGATGTCCGCATTCGGATCTTATGCGGGCGTCCAGGAGATAGATTTTACAAAGATTCACAGCGGATTATTTCTGATCACCGGAGATACGGGTGCAGGAAAAACAACCATCTTTGATGCAATCATGTATGCACTGTATGACCGGACGAGTGGTGGACGAAGAGATGGAAATATGATGCGCAGCCAGTATGCATCAGAGGATACAGACACTTATGTTGAATATGTGTTTTCTTATCGGGGACACGAATATACCGTGCGTCGTAATCCGGAATATCTCCGGGTAGGGAAGAGAAGAAAAGCAGATGGAAGCCTCCGGTATGTGAAAGAGACAGCGAAGGTGAGTCTCCTTCTTCCGGACGGAAGGGAATATCAGGGGAAGAAGCGAGAGACAGACCAGAAGATTCAGGAAATCATTGGTCTTGATGCGGGGCAGTTTACGCAGATTGCTATGATCGCACAGGGAGATTTCTTAAAGCTTCTTCATGCAGAATCAAAAGAACGAAAAAAGATATTCTCGCAGATTTTCCAGACACAAATCTACTGGCGGATTCAGGAAGCACTGAAAGAAAAAGGAAGAGATCTGTATATTGCGCTGAAGGAAAGTGAATCAGACATTCGGCGTGAGATGGAGCGTGTGGAATCGGAGGACACAGATCAGCAGGATCTGGCAGACCAGTGGAAAGAACTCTGTGAGTTATCCATGCCGGAAGGGGAAAAGGTTCTGGAGGCTGTGAAAAACTTTCTCGAATATGAAGAAAGTTGTGGAAAAGTCTTAAAGAAAGAATCAGAGGAACTTAAGAAACAGTCAGAAACACTTCGAATGCTGATTCAGAAGAAAGCAGAGAAAAATAAGATATTTGACCGTTTGGAAATGGAAGAGAAGCAGCTGAGTATTCTTAATGCAAAACAGGAAGAGATGGAAACCTGTCGGGTTCAGGCAGTGCTTGGACACCGGGCAGAGCAGGCGAGACATCTGGAAGTGCAGGCTCTTCGAACAGCGAAATCCGTGCGGCAGATACGGGGCGAGATCGAGCAGATCACTGTATGGCAGAAGGAACAGGAAAAGGAACTTTCTGAGGTTAAAGAAAAAGCGGAAGAATTGGAAGAAGTTTTTGCAAAGGAAGAACCGGAAATGCTGAAAAGAATTTCACAGTTATCGGATCTCCTTCCACATTACGCAAATGTGCGTAAGTATTCGAAAGAATATGAAAATCAGACAGGGGCAATGCAGCGTTGTATACAGAATTGTCAGGAAGCATCAGCTCAGTATGAGGAAGCATATGCGAAATTCTTTCAGGAGCAGGCGGGAATCCTGGCAAAGGAATTACAGGAAGGCACGCCGTGTCCGGTCTGCGGATCAGTAGAACATCCGCATCCGGCAAAGATTTCCGGAGAAGCACCGGATAAAGAGACGGTAGAGAAACTGAAGCAAAGACGTGATCTGCTGGAACAAAAAAGAATACAGCAGCAGGAAAAGTTTCAGATATGTAAAGCACAGCTTGAATCAGAACAACGTATTCTCGGAGATAATCCTGTGAAAGAAGAGCAGGTGAAAGAAGAGCTTCAGAAGATGCAGGTTGAACTGGATCGGAAGAAGAATGAAACAAAGCAGGCACAGGAACAGTGCCGTAAGATGACGGAGGAAAGCAGACGTCAGGCAGGAAAACTGGAGGGACTTCGAGGCCAGAAGGCAGAACTTGAGAAGCGTTTTGTAAAAGAGCAGGAAGAGTTCCGAGAGGAGATCAGCCGACAGGAATTTACTTCACAGGAAGAATTCCGTGAGGCGAAACAGTGGATCGAAGGGTGGCGGGAGAAAGACAAAGAAGTGAAAGAACATGACCGCCAGCTGTTAGAGAAAAAGGCAAAGATCGAGACGCTGAAGGAACAGACTGCAGGCGAAAAGCGGGAAGATCCGCAGCAGGAGATAGAAAAGCGAAATGAAGTAGAACATCTGTTGAAAGAAAAACAGGATCATCAGATGCAGCTTCACAGCAGATGGACAGGTAACCAGAATGCGTACAAGAATCTGAAACAATATTTTTCTTCGCAGGAAGCTCTGCGAAAAGAATATGAGGTACTTTCCAACCTGAGCAAGACTGCAAATGGCAATTTGAGCGGCAGTGTGAAACTTGATTTTGAGACGTATGTACAGCGGACTTATTTCCGGCAGATCATTCAGGCGGCAAACCGCAGGCTGGCGCGGATGACATCAAATGAATTTATTTTACAGTGCAGGGAGATTCAGGATCTGAGCAGTCAGGGACAGGCCGGCCTTGATCTGGATGTCTATGATCTGGTGACAGATTCTGTCAGAGATGTGAAGTCTCTCTCAGGAGGAGAATCCTTCATGGCAGCTTTGTCGATGGCATTGGGACTTGCAGATATTATCCAGAATACGGCGGGAGCTGTAAGTCTGGAGACGATGTTTGTAGATGAAGGATTCGGATCTCTGGATGATGCATCAAGAGACCGTGCAATTCAGATTCTCAAAGAACTTGCAGGAGAGAAAGGATTGGTTGGAATCATTTCCCATGTAAATGAATTGAAAGAGCAGATTGACTGGAAATTAAATATTACAAAGACAGAGCATGGAAGTCAGGCAAAATGGGAAATCTAAAAGCATAAGGCAATAATAGGGACAGCTACGAAGAAGGACAGAATACAGGCAGGTGCGGAAAATGAAACAAAATGGAATGAGAGAAAGAAAAGGAAGGATTTCAAGATACGGAAGAAGGATGTTGGCAGTTCTGCTCAGCGCAGGGATGCTGCTGACAGAGACTCTTCCGGTATTCGGAACAGAAAATACGGAGGAAACGGCACGCCCACATCAGCTTTATTGCACAGTACTTGGAGACAGTATTGCGAAAGGTTACACTTGCGATAAATCCTGGATGGAGAATTATGGAAGTCTGGCAGCAAAGGAAATAGCATATAGCGAAGGGTGCAGATATATTTATCACAATTATGCAAGAACAGGTCTTGATACAGCAGGATTGAACGAAAAGTATTTGTCAAAGCAGGATGTGCAGACGAATCTTGCAAAAGCAGATGTTATTTTTATAACAATTGGTTCGAATGACCTGCTCAACGAATGTAAGCGTGTGGTTCAGGAAATCCTGAAGACAGATACAAAATTTAAAAGTGCGGATGAGGCACTTGCATCTTTGAAAGAGTCTGTAAAGAAGAATCCGCTGCTTGTGCTGAGTGCGATCAACGCGTTGAACAACTGGGATTATAATTCCTTTGAAAAAGAATGGATCCAGATGATGAAGACAGTAAATTCATTGAAAAAGGACGATGCAAAAGTGATCGTGACTACAATTTATAATCCGGCAGGAAATATGAAGCTTCCATCTACGCTGAATAAAATTGTAGAAGACATTATTGAAAATATGAACGCGATCATTGAAAAACGTGCGGGAAAATACGATTATGAAGTTGCGGATGTGTATCAGTCATCTGTGACATCTCATCTGCAGAAAGACGGAGTACATCCGGATTTTCAGGGGCAGCAGATCATTGCAGATCTGGTTTGTAAGGAATACGAAAAGTAAAAAAGAAGCATTCTTTGTGTTGGTTCTTATATGGAACAATGCAGAGAGTGCTTTGTTCTTTTTGTAAGAAATAGAACTGTCACATTTATAACACAAAACATTCACAGAACTCTGATACTTTTGAAAAGTCAAAAATCTCGGTTTGTCTGCATAGATATAGACTGGAAGAAATATAGGGAGGTAAGACTTTGATAGAAGTAAAGAATCTTGTGAAGAAGTATGGAAATCATACAGCAGTAGATCATTTGAACTTCACAATAGAGGAAGGGCATGTCTACGGCTTTCTTGGACCGAATGGGGCGGGAAAATCAACAACGATGAATATTATGACAGGATACCTCGGTGCTACCGAAGGAGAAGTACTGATTAATGGACATGATATTCTGAAAGAGCCGGAGGAGGCGAAAAGGCAGATTGGTTATCTGCCGGAATTGCCACCGTTGTATATGGAGATGACAGTTCGTGAATATCTGGAATTTGTAGCGGAGTTGAAAGGAATCGCTAAGAATAAAAGAGAAGAGTCTATCAATGAAGTAGAGAAGATGGTGAAGATCTGGGAAGTGGAAAACCGTCTGATCAGGAATCTGTCGAAAGGATACCGTCAGAGAGTCGGACTGGCACAGGCGGTGCTTGGATTCCCGGAGATCATCATTCTTGATGAACCAAGTGTCGGACTTGATCCAAAACAGATCATAGAGATCCGTGAACTGATCCGTCAGCTTGCGAAGAAACATACGGTGATCCTGAGTTCTCATATTCTGGCGGAAGTCCGTGAAGTCTGCGATTATATTTTGATTATTTCCAAAGGAAAACTGGTCGCAAGTGACACACCGGAGAACCTGGAACGGAATCTGGGAGATTCTGATCTGATTGAGATCGAGACGAAAGCAGATCCGGATGAAGTTCGAAGAATTCTTGAGACAGTAGATGGAATTCGAAGCATTTCTACAAAGCATCTGGAAAATGGAATCACATGGGCTCAGATTCAGGAGAAGAAAAATACAGATGTACGTGAAAAAGTATTTCAGGCATTTGCACAGAATCATCAGCCGCTGCTGAAACTGAATCCGTTGCAGGTAAGTCTTGAAGATGTCTTTATGGAACTGACGCAGAGCGACAGGGCAGCAGAAGAATATGCAGAAAAGGCGAAGAAGAAGGAAACGGAGGACATGAAAGATGCTGGCGATTTATAAAAGAGAAGTACGCTCCTATTTTCAGTCTATGGTGGGATGCGTGTTTGTTGCATTTCTTATTGCATTTACAGGAATCTACTTTATGGCATATAACCTGACAGCCGGATATCCATACTTTTCCTATACGCTTTCAGGTACACTGATCGTATTTATCGTAGGGATTCCGCTGATCACGATGCGCAGTTTTTCAGAAGAGCGTAAAAATAAGACAGATCAGCTGCTTCTGACAGCTCCGGTCAGTCTGTGGAAGGT
>OIOR01000108.1_pt1 | contig 13476 bp, 8 predicted proteins | sample 1585601 | NCBI WGS metagenome assembly OIOR01 (sample SAMN02674597, study PRJEB24791) | human gut metagenome, SKBSTL013 | isolation source: stool | host: Homo sapiens | place: USA | reverse complement strand
CCCTTTGGGGGAAACGCGATACGTCATTTTATCCACAGGCACTTCGCCCAATACAGAAGCCTCGGATGAAGCCGGTTTCCCTTCGGATGCACAACCATACAGGGCTGCCGCCGATGCAGCCGCACTGACGCCTACTATCTTCAGAAACTTCCTGCGGCTCATTTCCTCTTTATCTCTCTTTTCCATAACCTTTTTTTATACTTAAGCACTGATTACCAATATTCGCAAAGATAAAAAGATTCCTTGATATTTATTGCGGCAAAGCACCTCATAATTACATAAAATGCGCACATAGTGCCACATGAATAATATTCTATCATAAAATGCCAAAAACTTCTTTCATTTTTGCATAACTCCAAACATACAGATCATTATTCTTCAAAAAAATACCATCCCATGAAAAAACTACTTCCGGCAAACTTATGCCTCTTCTCTTCCTTTCCGCTCCGGGTATAGGAACAAGATATTCTGATAGCTACTCCGAACACCTCCCTGCCGTTGTCCGTTCCCGAAAACGTGAAGCCATTATTACCTACAAGAAAATCCGTCCGATGATACAGCTGGGCAATTTATCATACCGTCTCATCTCGCCTTACAATGATAGAGGTGCTTTCTCACTGATGCTCTACACCCCACAGAAAAAACATGCCGTGTTCTTGCCTACAAGATTCAGCATTATTGCAATCAGATTGTTCCCCGTTTCCGCATGGACAGGCTGAAAGCCGACAAGCAATACCGCATCACGGAACTAAACCGGAAAAGATGCCCGTCCGCTGCCACTGGACAACAAAATGTTCTCCGGAAGAATACTGATGAAACAAGGTGTCGAGCTACCGCTACAACATGAGTACGCCAGCCGCATACTGGAGCCGCCCGAAGTGAGCTAAACCTTCCGGTTGATATTGACAGACAAAAAGAGGATGTCAAAACTCTGTTTTTGAAAATATGAACTTATAATCTGGCATTTGAACATCCTAAAAGGCTAAAGAAAGGGCCGTATCATTACTCAATACAGAGCTTGATACGACCCTTTTTTAAGTGTTATAAATACGATCTGTAACTTTGCGGGGTAGCCATTTTAGTTTTGACACATTTACCCTTTTTTGTCTATCAGTCCATTCCGATACGTTTCATCAACTCATCATATTCCTTCTCTTCCCTGCACAACGGCCTGTACCAGGTATATTTCAACACCACGGTGGTCACCACCAGCAGCAACACCGACGCAATGAGTCCCCCCGTACCGCGCACCACCAGATACATGGGCACAATAGTGAGACAGCACTGCCACACGATACCAATCGCCACATTGAACATATCCCGCTTGAAATGGCGGTTGCGCGTCACCTGCGGATAGCGTGCTACCGCCTTGGCCGCCACCGGTTTCCACCACCCCCACGGACGTACCCGGATATAGAAGTTCACCAGCGTCTCCTCGTCAGTAGGAGGTGCCGAGTACGTACCCACGATACAACCCACCAGCGAAATGCCGAACAACACGGGGAAAAAATAAAGTACCAACGAATCGGGTACCGTGAACTTCATCACAATGGCAGCCACCACACCCGAAGTCATTCCCCAGAAATACCCTTCACCATTAAACCGCCACCAGTGCCACTTCAACACATTGGCGGCAATATATCCGCCGAACAACGCGCCCACAATCCACTGGAAAATCTCGTTGATGTCCTTCAGAAAAAAGCCCATCACCGTACTGATAACCACCACCAGTACCGAAACGAGGTAACTCGCCCGTATCTGTGTCCTGACGGAAGCCCTTGGGTTGATATACTTCAGATAAATATCATTCACCACATAGGCCGGTGCCGCATTCACCGTAGAAGCGAATGTAGACATGAATGCCGACAGCAATCCTGCCAGTAACAAACCCGCCAGCCCCACCGGCACATACTTCGTAATCAGGTGAGGAAGAATTGTTTCGAAATCCGTGTGGACAGCCGTCATCTGTTCCAGTCCTCCATCCACTTTAAAGAAATAGATAGCCAGCAACGCAAATCCCATAATCATCAGATAACGCGGAATCAGCAGAATGACCGATACCGAACCGCTCATCAGCGCCGCCTCCTTGGGTGACTTGCACGACAGGATCTTCTGCATGTCATAGTTCGGAGCAGGTCCCGCCATGCTCATAAAAATCCCTTTCAGCAACGCCATCATCACAAAGACACCCATCAGGCTGTAAGGCTCGTCCGCCATGCGTTCCGTCAGCAAACTCATCCGTTCACTCCAGTCAATGTCCAGCGTCCAGCCGAAGAAAGGCGACTCCCACCCTGCAGGCACAAATTCCCGGATCATTTCAGGAGTCACCATGTTCATCCCGATAATGGCAATGACCACACCCGCCACCGTCATGATGAGGAACTGCACCACATCCGTCCACACAATGCTGAGCATACCGCCCAGCATCACATAGAAGGTAGCAATGGCCGTAAAGAAAATGCCGTAAAAATGAGGCACATATTGTACCGGAATATCCCAGGGCACATACTGCGACACTACCTCCCACGGAAAAAAGATCTCCATGAACTTGCCGATTCCGATAAACCCGTAGCTCAAGAAGCCCAGCACGCTGAGCAGAGCAAAGACAATGACAATAGTATGCGAGAGCGTAGCCCCCCGCCCCTGCCCGAAACGGGTCTTTATCCATTCGGCGCCCGTCAGCACATTGCTCCGGCGGAGCCACACCGACAGATAGACCATCAGGAAAATTTGATTGAACACGGGCCACAACCATGGAATCCACAGACTTTTGAACCCATAAGCAAAAGCCCAATACACCATCAGCATGGTGCCGGTAATATCAAACATGCCCGATGCATTCGACAGTCCCAACATATAAAACGGCAACGACTTTCCGCCCAAAAAATAAGAATCCATATTCTTTGCCGCCTTCTTTTTCAAAAACAACCCGATGGCGACAATAACCATCAGATAAGCACAAATAATCAGAATATCAACGATATGCAATTTCATAGTATCCGCTTCATCTTTTATTCAAACACCTGTGTCATGGGGCGTCCTATCCACACCTGCGGTTGCTCCAGATTGAAAACAGATGCTATAGTAGACGCGCAGTCAAACTGCATCATGCTCTCTTCGAAAGCTCCCCCCTTCTTGATGTTCTTTCCGGCGATAATGAACGGCGTTTCCATCTCCTCCATGGTCTTTCCGCCATGTCCCTTATTGATTCCCCCATGATCAGCGGTGACAATAATGATGCTGTTTTCATAAATACCCGCTTCCTTGATGGCATCCACAATACGGCCCACATAGCCGTCCAGTTCTCTCAGTTTGGCATAATAAGCCGGAGTATCGTGTCCGTCACCGTGCCCCACGTGGTCAGGGTTGTCGAAACAGAAAGCACTCAACACCGGTTTCTTCTGCGTAATATACTCACAGGCCATGTCACACAAAGCCGTAGGATGCGTGTTATAGTCGGGTGCCTGCGCATGATGGTTCAAAGCCAGCGTATCTACCAGATACTTGATACCATCCCATTCATACAGTACGCCCATCTCGGCATCGGGAGCCGCCTTGCGCAACTCGCTGAACACGGTGGGGAAAATGCCATGCTCGTTCAGCACACGCGAGGGTAGTTCGGGTGTTCTTGATCCCCACTCCGTGTACCCGTGCAGTTCAGGACCTGCCCCCATAAACATGGAAGCCCAATTTACAGCACTGGATGAAGGAAGTACACTGCGTTTTTTCAACGTGTAGCATCCGGCATCCATCAACGCCTTCACGTTCGGCATATCCGCCTTTTCCACACTGTAGGCGCCCCATCCGTCCAAACCGATGACAAACACATGTTCCGCTTTCCATTCCGGAGCCTTCCGGCAACCCGACAACACCATTACGGCTATGCACATAGCCCATAAAGCAATCTTTTTCATACAATATCTATTTTGGGTTTATAATTACAAAATTAGCCATTTATTCCCTTTCGACAAGAAAATAAATGGCATTATCCACTTCTCTTTCCACCTAAAAAACAGCCATTCCGCATTAAAAACGACTTTATCTTATCAATGCCTTTATATTCCTTCTATTTTACCCGTTCAGAAATGCCTCGTTGCGATCTATCAGCGCGTTCACCGCTGCCACTGAAGCTGCGGAACGCAATCCGTCGGCAGGCGTGTGCAGACAGTAGTCCACCAAGCGATCCACCGTAGAGACCGCCACGTGCATCCGCGTGTCGCTGGAGGCATAATAGATGTATACCGTACCGTCGTCATCGGCTATCCATCCGTTCGAGAAAAGCACATTGGACACATCGCCCACCCTTTCCCCCGCCAGCGGAGCCAGCAGATAGCCGGCTGGTTCAGCTATGACGCGCCACGGTTCATCGGCTGCGGTCATATAGAGATAGAGCACATAGCGCAGTCCGGCGGCACATCCGCGTACTCCGTGCGCCAGGTGCAGCCATCCTTGGGAGGTGCGGATGGGGTGCGGTCCCTCTCCGTTCTTCACCTCTTTGATCGTGTGATAATAACGGTGGTTTATTATCATTTCCTCCTTCACCTCCGCCCGGGTGATGTCGTCTATCAACGCCCATCCTATTCCTCCCCCATTTCCGGCATTAATAAAATCATCCTGCGGACGGGTGTAGAGGGCATATTTCCCATTCACAAATTCGGGATGCAACACCACATTGCGCTGTTGGCTCGCCGCTTTCAAGTCGGGCAACCGTTCCCAGTCCACCAGATTGCGCGTGCGTACGATTCCCGCCTTTGCCACCGCCGCCGACAGATCTCCCACCGGTGCCTTGTCATCATGGCGTTCGCTGCAAAAGATACCATAAATCCATCCATCCTGGTGAGCGGTAAGACGCATATCGTACACATTGGTTTCCGCCGGATCCACATCGGGCAATACCAGCGGACGTTTCCAAAAGTGGAAATTGTCCACCCCGTTAGGGCTTTCGGCTATGGCAAAGAACGACTTCCGGTCTGCTCCCTCCACACGGACCACCATCAGATACTTTCCGTTCCATTTCAGGGCACCACTGTTCATGGTAGCATTAAAGCCGATACGCTCCATACAACAAGGGTTGGTGGCAGGGTTGAAGTCATAACGCCATTCCAGGGGAATATGCTGGCGTGTCAGTACCGGATAAACATAACGGCGGATGACACCGTTCGTTTCTTCCTGCATTTCATTAGGACGTTGCAACAACGCTTCATGGCGTTGGCGCAATGCTTCTATTTGTTTTTTGAAATATCCGTTCATATCTTATTTTCTTTTCATTGTTATCAATCCATCTTTTACAGTAAAAGAATGCTATCCAAGCATCTAGAATTATACTATTTTATCAAAAATCAATCATATTCTATACAGTGTTGTTATTGGTTCTCAGGATAAAGAGACATACGGTAAACCCGCTGGTAAATCGCATCTTCCAATTCCAACTCAAACACAACATCCTGTGTTTCAGGATCTACTTCTGTCACACGTGCACCACGATTGCCATTGCTAAGCACATTGCTCATTCCCGGACAAATTAATCTGTTACCCGTTTGTTCCAAATATTGCACCCCGGAACGAGCCGGAGTAAAATATGCGGTACCCCGTTCTTTTCCATATTGCCAAACTTGACGAACCGTACGGTTTACTTCATCCACTTCGTACTCTATTCCACAAGTATAAACATTTTTTCTATCCGTAAAATCAAGCTTGAAATTTCGTCCATAGCCATTATTGAAATAAAAGATATGTCCATTAGGCAACGGAACAGCAGTATGGCACCCCCAAGGCCATTCAAAATCATCACAATTCTTCGTTCCGGCTATCACATCAGGATCAGTAATGGGAGTTCCGTCGGCATGAAGAGGATTTAATAATAATTTCAAATATCTATCTCTCCAATACCCATGAGGTGATATAATCCACTCAATGCCTCCGGCTTTATTAAATTTGAATATTCCTTGATAGCGAGCTGTAGCCAAATAATCATTTCCCCATTCCACTATACCATTATTATGCGCCCAATTACTGGCATTTTGCGCATAAGGATCAGCGGTAAGATTATAATCGGTCATACCATACCGTGCCGAATCCAGCATGTGCACCAAATCCCATTCTTGCAATATTTCCCCTTTTTCGGGATCCATTCTAATAATGAAATCGTTTATCCGTACATCCTTTCCATTGGCTATTTTAGCGGAAGTCTTGCTCACCGTAGCTAATATATTGCCTTGTTTATCTTGAGATATGGCATGATGCATAGTATATCCCCTTTCCAGCATATCCCAATTATGAATTGTATTTCCCATCATATCCACTTCCACCATCCGATGATGGTTTCCGTCACCGGTCATATAATGTCCGTTCTGCATCCGGATCAATCCGCACCCGATTCCGATATATCGATGTTCATCCGACTTCTCCCAATCAAGAATCCAACGGATTTCTCCGTCAGCATCTACCATATAAGGGATAGAAGTGTCTGTTTCATCCTGTCCGGGAGAGTTAACTAAATTCATGCCTGGCTCCATACGGTCATATTGAGCCTTTACCACTCTGATTTCCTTGGGCAGTCTTCTGCTTTCCAATGTTTTTGTCTGAAGCTTTAGATCGGACCGAGCACGTTCATTTCCTTGCAAATCTGTATAAATTAAAGTGACCTGATTATTATAATTGGGATAAAGTCCCAATACCGGGATATTCTGTTTTAATTCCACACTCTTAAATGCATATTCCACGTCAGGTGTATGCTTTCCCGGTTTGCTGTGTACAATCAGTTTAATGCGTCCCAATACAGGTAATTTTACAACTACACTGGCTGATAATGGATTGCAACCGGAAGGATTGACTGTAGAACTCAATATCAAGTTGTCAATCGAAGTGCCTAAGGTAGGTATAACATAAGTGCTTCCATTGACAAATGTCAAAGTCGTTTTCCAGTTTTCCGCATCCACATCTACACTTTGGATTAACTCTTGCGGAAAAATTATCTTATTGGACTCGAATAACAAAACACATTGTTCACCTTCCTGAGAAACAGATTTCAATAAATCATTTTCCTTCAACTGGTTTTGTATATCCTGCATAGCTTGGGTACAATCCTGTTCTTCATCACGACATGACAAAAATACAAATATCATAACCAACAAAGAGCATAAATAATATCCTTTCCTTTTCATTTGGCTTCATTGTTTTTATGGGAGTGTGTCAAAACTAAACCGGGCCTATCCCATCGTCAGTTGTAGGGGAAGGGTTTACCTGCCCGAAGACACAAAGCAAACTGTTTTCGGGCGAGCGGACCTCGCCCCTGCGAACTAAACGATGGCGTTATCCACGTTTTGACACACCTCTCATACTTTTTAATTATCAGTTCAATACAATCATCTCCATTCCGGCTTTTGCTCCAAATTCAAATTAGCGTCCACCTCTGCCTGAGGTATCGGGAAGTACAAGAATTTAGCTTCAAAATGGTCAAATCCTTGTGTATCCGAAATGCGGTCTGTCGGTTTATATCCTACCAATTCCTTTTCGCCACTTTCATTTTCTTCGTAAAGCAATTCATAATGTTGAGAATCGGTCTTGCGTTCGTGCATGATAGCTTTCAACTTAGCAGGATCATTTCCGTACCAACGAACCATATCATCCCAACGTATATTCTCTCCGGCAAATTCCAGCAATTTCTGTTTCTGGAGTTCTGTCATTATAGCATCTTTTCCACTCAAGGTTTTCTCCGGCAAACCGGCACGTACACGAATCCGGTTAATATCTTTCATTGCTCCGCTTTCATCATTGGTTTCCAGACAAGCCTCAGCGTGGAGCAACAAAACTTCTGCAAAGCGCATAATACGTAAATTGTTGATACGTCCGGCATCGTTAGAATACATCGTACATCCTGTGGGAACCCACCAAGCTGCAAACTTCTTCATCATGAAACGCCCTTGAACACCCTCGATAACCGGATAAGCAGGAGCATATCCTTGCTTGGCAATACCATATTTGCCATCGCCTTCGGGCAGTACCGTCCATTTAAACATATCATCAAATTCCACTTTACCACCATAGAATTTTTCATCCGGCTTCACATCACCGAAATCAGAATATTTAAAGAAGCACGTAGTGTACAAACGCTTATCCCATTTGGAATCAGATCCTTCCGGACGCTGTTCGGAAATGAATTCTTTTATCAAATAGGGAGAAGGCTGCATCTTATACCAACCACCGCCAATATTCTCACCTTTCAGTGTCGGGCCAAAATAATGAGCAAGGTTGTTTCCCATAAACGAGTCGTCACTAGTGCCATTGCCCCAAGCGTCACCCGAATTACCTTTGGCATCATAATTGATTTCCCAAATAGATTCAGCATTAAATTCCGTATCGTCACGGAAGTTATCCTCATACTTTTGAGTCAAATCGTAACCATAACCATTCATTATAATTTCAAACTCATTCTTTGCGGCCTGATAATCCCCTTTCCAGATATAAGCTTTACCCAACATGGCAATAGCCGCACCTTGAGTTACACGACCGTTTTCATCGCTTGAACGAAGTTTAGGCAAACGAGACTTGGCTTCCTTAAAGTCTGAAATAGCCTGTTCCAGCACTTCATCACCGCTAGACAGTCCATGAGTTTCCGGATCTGCATCCTGCGGGAGAGTACGGATAACCGCATCACGATAATCAGTACGCAAACGGAAGTACCAGAATCCACGTAAGAAATAAGCCTCACCTATCATTTGCTCACGTTTGGTTTCGTCCATATCAACCGTAGCCGCACGATATATGAATTCGTTTGCCATCTGAATGCCTTCATAGATGTTTCCCCAGCTCAAATCCTTTGTATTCGTTGTGTTGACAAACGACAAATATTCCCAAATATAAGGTTCTTCTCCGCGAGTGGGGTAAAGGTCGTCACCGCGCATCTGAAGATGCATGATGCCTTCCAACCCACCATAATATCCACTGGTCATACGGCGGAAAGGATTATAAACTGCGGACAAGCCTTTCATCACATTATCCTCGGATGTCCAGAAAGTGGTCGGAGTCTGACGGTTAGGGTCAATCTCATTCAGAAAATCATCACTACAAGAAGACAACAACATTGGAGCTACAGCCAATGCAGCTATGTATTTTATAAAATTCTTTTTCATATTCTGCAAATATTACTTATTCCTAATTAGAAATTTACTTGTAAACCAAAGGTGATAGTACGTGCCATCGGATAACGACCGTCATCACAACCACGGGTCATTACACCCGAACCACCTGATGTACCGGCACCATCGGCATCTACCATACCCAAGTCAGGAGTATATCCTTTATAATCGGTTATAGTGAAAAGGTTTTCCATAGCCGTATAAACACGCACATTCTGCAAACCGGCTTTGGATACCCATACTTTAGGCAACGTATAACCTAATTCCAAAGTCTTCAAGCGCAAGAATGAACCATTTTCCAGCCAACGGTCCGTATAGCCCCAGTTTGTACCATTAGGATCGCTAGTACCAAACAAACAGCGAGGAATATCAGAATGATTGTTTTCAGTCCAGCTGTTCATGCGTTCTGCATACTGGTTTCCTGTTGATTCATTATAAACCGTAGTATAATACTGGGCATTGTAAATCTTGTTGCCAAAGTTTCCGTCAAAGAACATATTCAAATCCAAACCTTTCCATTCAGCACCCAGACTTACACCCAAGTTAACTTTCGGGAAAGCAGAGCCTACATCCTGACGGTCATTATTGTCAATCTTACCATCTCCGTTATAATCCACGAAACGCAAGTCACCCGGTTGTGCATTAGGCTGGATCTTATTACCATTCTTATCCACATACGCATCAATTTCTTGTTGGCTTTGGAATACACCATCCGTCTTTATCAAATTGAAATAACCTATGGAATGACCGGTCTTGGCATAAGTGATCGTTCCTTTGGCATGAGGATTGAATCCCTGCCATTCATCACGACTTCCGTTTACTTCCGTCAGTTCATTCTTGATAAAGGTGGCATTGACACCTACATGATAATACAAATCGCCTACATTATTACGGTGATTCAATGAAATTTCAAATCCTTTGTTTTCTACTGTACCTGCATTTACTGTAGGATTTCCACTCAAACCAAAACTCAAAGACTGCGGCATAGACAACAACATATCTTCTGTTTTCTGAATAAAATAATCAGCACTGACACTGAACTTATTGTTCAAGAAAGCAAAATCCAAACCCAAGTTCAAAGTCTTCGTCTTTTCCCAAGTCACATTCATGGGTGAAGTCCATTCCTTACCGGTAATGGCACCTTCCCAAAGTTCTGTGCCCATCATGTTATTCATACCTTTATAAACAACAGACTGGGTAGCATAATTGCCAATGCCGCTCAAATTACCCAGTACACCATAACTGGCACGAATTTTCAATTCATTCATGGTTCCCTTGATATTTTCAAAGAAATCTTCATTCATCACATTCCAACCCAAAGATACAGACGGGAATGTGCCCCAGCGGTTTCCATCTGCAAATTTGGAAGAACCGTCCCGACGAATAGAAGCAGACAGCATATAACGATCGGCATATGAATACATCACACGCCCAAACATAGAAATCATTGTATTGGCCCAAGCGCTACCCGATGTATTTTGTGAAGAAACCGAACCGGCGTCAATCACAGAGAAACCTTCCGGGAAACCCTTACGTCCTGCACCAAAACCACGTGCATTGTTACGCTGGGCAGAATAACCCACCAAAGCAGAAACCGTATGATTGCCAAACGTATTATCATAATTGATTGTATTTTCAATCAACCAATCGTTCTCCCAGTCTGTACTTTCCGACAATTCCGCTTCATTCTTTTGTGAAGTAGAACTGAAATAATAAGGAGAACTATAGGCATAATTACGTCTTGTATATTTGTTTATACCTACATTGAATTTATATTTCAATCCTTTCAAGAACAAATCCACTTCGGCATAGCCATTCAATAAAATGTCTATCCCATGTCTTTGGTAATCATAGGCTTCTGTCCAACCCACAGGATTATCTCCTCTGGTCCATTCCGGAGCGACACCCCAAGTGCCATCTTCACCATATACATTCCACATAGGCACAGCTGTCAGAGCGGAGGTATATGAAACATCTTCATACTTCTTTTTATAGAATTTCATCATCAACGTAGTCCCCATACGCAAATGATTATTGAAAAAAGAAAAAGTATTCTTAGCACGAATGTTCCATGCCTCATAACCGGTAGTATTCACAATACCATCCTGGTTAAGATAGCTTCCCGACAGATTATAGGTCGAGGTCTTGTTTCCTCCAGATACATTCAAGCTAACCTTGCTCACCATAGCCGAGTTATAAAGTTCTTTCTGCCAGTCTGTTCCAGCACCTCCATTCCAATTCAGCAACCCTTCTGCCGAACTATAACCGGTAGCCTTTGCCAAATCGCGAAGCTGATTACCATCCATTACATCAATGTATTTGGCAACCATCTGAACGCCTGTATAGGCATCCACTGTCACACGGGCAGGAGTTTCCAAACGACCGCCTTTAGTAGTGACCAATACAACACCATTAGCAGCACGAGAACCATAAATAGCAGCAGCCGAAGCATCTTTCAACACTTCAATAGACTGAATGTCAGCGGGATCAACCATATTGATATCACCATACACACCGTCAATCACATAAAGCGGACTGGTGGCACTCAATGAACTGATACCACGGACATTAATATTCAAGCCTTCCCCCGGCTGACCGTTGGCAGCCGACACAGTAACACCGGCAACTCTTCCTTGCAAAGCAGCTGAAGCACTACGTGCAACATTTGCCTGTAACTCTTTACCGGAAACAGAAGCGACCGCACCTGTCAAATGGCTTTTCTTCACTGTACCGTAACCGATAACCACCACCTCGTCCAACAATTCACCTTCCGACAATTTCACATTAATCACACTGCGGCCATCAACCTTAACAGTTTGCTCCTGATAACCTACATAAGAGAATTTCAAAGACTGACCGGAAGCGGCCTTAATGGTATATTTGCCATCAAAATCGGTAATCACGCCATCCGTAGTTCCTACTACAACAACAGCCGCACCAATCAACGGATTATTCTCCGCATCCGTCACTGTTCCGGTAACAGTAATTTGCTGAGCATAGGCACATATACTAAGTATGCACAGCAACCATGTAAATGCAATTTGTTTCATAAATAATGTATTAGAGTTTAATTAAAAAATATTGCTGTAAAATTAACTAAAAATAGATTTCCAACACGTTATTGCTTTCGCAAACAACGGTAATGCCCCATGGATGGAAGAATAGCAGCTGAAATTAAGAATGTCTTTGTTTTCATAGTTATTTGAATTAAAAATTAACATTGCAAAGATGGCAATTCAAGCAAGCAGGAACAAATACAATTCAAGCATTAAACAATGAAATCTTATCAATATCAAAAAAAAATTCTTCAAGACAATGGAAAACACATCTGAATTGAACGTGAAATATAAAATTTTTCCTACACAGTATTCTTCTAATTATCAACCAATTACTGTGAAAAAACATCCATAAAGGCTCTCAACCGGTAGGTAAGCGGCGGTATCGTTCATCAATGTACAACACAACAACCGCCACACACAAAATGACAAAACTTCAATAGATGTATTTTATCAACAGGATGCAACCGTGAAAACAGTCTTATGACTTTATTGCTTCACCTTGGTGAAGCAACCGTTTCACACAGGTGGCAACGGCACTTCACTTGAGTGAAAAGGCACGTTCAGCCGAGTGGTGCAACAAATGATGCAGTCTTCTTGCATGGAAACTCCCATCCCCTTGCACGGATACTGCCATACATATATCAAGATTACGTACCCGACATGGAAACCGATATCCGACGAACCGGCTTCTGCAAGAAAAAAACGAAAAAGCACTTCGTGGGGATACAGGAAATTCCGTCACCGCATATTACTGTTTATCAGCGCAATACAATGACGGAACAAAAAACTATTGCAGCGTAGAAATAAAAACAGAATCAATGTTACAAAGACGAACTACTCAACACAGTTCCGGTATAGGAAACCACGCTACGGGCCGGCAAGGTCAGGGTATAGACACCATCGGCAGGTTGAACAGCTTCCACCGGCTCCCATTTACGGGTGTCATCGGTGACATAGCCTTGCAAAGCACCGGAAACCTGAGCGCTTTCAAGAGCCAACGAAATAACTACTTCATGATCCGCAGGGTTGATGGCTACAACCGTGTAACCGTTGTCACCATATTTATAGCCAGACACCATATAGCCTTGTTCGAAATCATATTGCGCCGAGATGCGCTTGCTTCCTACAGGGATGTAACGGGAGAAGTTGCCGAACACCTCGCAACGCTTGGTCACTTCATAGTCCACGCGGTTCTTTTCAATGTTAATCAGCCCCTCGGTGGTTCCGCCATCCGGTATAGCACCTGCCCACCACACAATAGCGCCGGTATTGGCCTCACA
>OIOR01000092.1_pt1 | contig 14459 bp, 9 predicted proteins | sample 1585601 | NCBI WGS metagenome assembly OIOR01 (sample SAMN02674597, study PRJEB24791) | human gut metagenome, SKBSTL013 | isolation source: stool | host: Homo sapiens | place: USA | reverse complement strand
GCGGTGCAAACATGATGAAGACCGATGTCAAACAGACGGACAACGGCTACGAAGTGGACGTTGACCTGCCGGGCTGCAAGAAGGAAGACGTTCAGATGGATCTGAGCGACGGCTATCTGACCATTCAGGCAGTGCGCAGCCACAGCAATGACGAAAAGGACAACAAGGGCCGCTACGTGCGGCGCGAGACCTTCTCCGGCAGTTGCGCACGCAGTTTCTACGTGGGCGATGTGAAGAAGGAGGACATCCATGCAAAGTTTGAGGATGGTGTCCTGCACATCCAGCTGCCCGCTCCTCAGCAGACAAAGGCTCTGCCTGAGAACCCGAATCTGATCGAAATCGAGTAAATGCCGACCGTGTGCGCCAAGGCATAACGTATATAGGATGCCCCCGGAGAGCTGCAATAAGCCCTCCGGGGGCATTTTTTGTGTTCAGGCTTTCGACGACGGAGAGGGGAGAAAGTACCTGTTTTTGCCAGAAAACTTTATTTTTCCACCGTTTCGTGGTATCCTTATAAGGCGCACGCAATACAGGCCTGCGGCTGCACTGGCAGCGGCTGCGGACTGCGTGCGGCAAAAAAAGAACGTATAGAAGAGAAAAGGGGGATAAAAGTCATGGGCGAATTTGCCTTTCAGACTTTACGGGAAAGTATCACCTCTGCCATCAGGAGCAAGATCCTTACCGGGGAATTACAGCCGGGCGCAAAGCTGGCCGAGCAGCGGCTTGCCGAGGAGTTCGGCTCCAGCCGGGCACCCATCCGGGAAGCGCTGCGGCAGTTGGAACAGGAGGGCATGGTCGAGTATTCGCGCAATGTGGGGTGCTCTGTGCGCCGGGTAAAACCGGAGGACGCCTACGAGATCTATCTGCTGCGGGCAAATCTGGAAATGACGGCGCTGCGCTATTTTGACTGCAAATTCCCGGAGGAGGATCTGCGCACCCTGCGCGGCATCTTAGAGGATATGCGCAGCGTCCGGCCGGGGGATCTTTCGCAGATCGTGGAGAATGACAACCGCTTCCACGCGGTCATCGTGCAGCGGGCAGGGCTGCCCAGACTGCTGAAATTCTGGGACGACCTGAACTACGGCAACCTGCTCGTTGGGGCGAGCAGCGGCGCTAACCACGAGACGCTGGCGCAGCGGCAGAACGGCATCCACACCAAGCTGTACGAGGTACTGGCAAGCGGCGACACCGAGGCTGCCTGCCGCGCCGTCTATGCCCACTACATGGAGCCTATGGAGCGGATGCGCAGCGCAAACAGCGCTGGACAGGCAGCAGACGGCACGGCAAAATAAGGGGAATTTGGCTGAACGTCTAAATTTTGACCAATCATTTTATGGAAATTGCAGATTGTCTACAATCTGCAATTATGCTATACTGTCAAAGTGACTGGTCGAGAGTTGCTGTATTTTTGGTAAAAATTGCAAAATGTATGCGGAACCTCGGCCTTCTTACAGGAACTTCCGCCCTGTGTGGAGAAGAAAGAGAGGAATTATCCGTATGTCTAACAAAGAAAAAGCCACAAAGATCTCGTGGCTTACCCTTGCCTTCATGGCCTTTTCTACGGTCTGGGGCTTCGGCAACATTACCAACGGCTTTGTGTACTTTAACGGTCCGCAGGTCATCTTCAGCTGGATCTTCATGTTTGCCCTTTACTTTATCCCCTATGCGCTGATGGTGGGCGAGCTGGGCTCAGCTTTTAAAAACGAGGGCGGCGGTGTCAGTTCATGGCTGCACCAGACCACCAACGCCAAGCTGGCTTACTACGCCGGCTGGACCTACTGGGCGTGCCACATCACCTACATCGCCAGCAAGGGCAGCGGCTTTTTGAAGGCGCTGAGCTGGGCGGTTTTCCGCAACGCGGAGACCTACGATTCCTTCCCCACCCGCTACATCCAGCTGGCTACCTTCTGCATCCTGCTGCTGGGCTGCTACATTGCAAGCTTGGGTCTGAACCCCCTGAAAAAGCTGCTGACTGCCGCAGGCACCTGCACCTTCGTCATGTCCCTGCTGTACATCGTGATGATGTTCGCTGCCCCGGCCATCAACCCCACGGCAGAGTACGTCCACGCCAACCTGAGCTTCAGCAGCATGATCCCCAACTTTAACGTCACCTACTTCACGTCCCTGTCCATTCTGGTGTTCGCCGTGGGCGGCTGCGAAAAGATCTCTCCCTACGTCAATAAGGTCGAGAACCCCAGCAAGGGCTTCCCCCGCGGCATGATCACGCTGGCCGTCATGGTGGTCGCCTGCGCCATTCTGGGCACGCTGGCCATGAGCCGTATGTTCGACCCCGCCGTCATCAACGCCAGCGCAGAGAGCTTCAACGCCTATGTCGCCAACAGTTCTTACTGGGCTTTCCAGAAGCTGGGTCAGTACTACCATGTGGGCGATCTGTTCATGATCATCTACGCGCTGTGCAACGTCATCAGCCAGTTCGCCGTGCTGATTTTGAGCATCGACGCACCGCTGCGTATGCTGCTGGATAACGAGCACACCAAGCAGTTCATCCCGCAGGCTCTGCACAAGGTCAACGCCCACGGCGTGCACAGCAACGGCATCAAAATGGTGGCGGTGCTGTCCGGCTCCATCATTCTGGCACAGTCCTTCGTGCCCGGTGCTGCCGCCGTTCTGCGCCAGCTGACCAAGCTGAACTCTGTGTGTATGCCCATGCGCTACCTGTGGGTGTTTGCCGCCTACATTGCCCTGCGCAATGCCTACGATACCATCCCTGCCGAGTACCGCTTTGTCAAAAATCAGGCTGTGGCCAAGTTCTTCGGCGGCTGGTGCTTTGCCGTTACCGCCGTGTGCTGCGTGCTGGGTATGTATGATAAGGACCCCTTCACCTTTGCACTGAACGTCATCACCCCCGTGGTGCTGACCGTGCTGGGATTCATTCTGCCCGCTCTTGCAAAGCGCGAGCAGACCGCTGCCAAAAAGTAACCTGAATATGCTTATAGCAATTCAACTTTTTAATGCAACGGCAACAGCGTTGAATTGCATATCGCAAATATGCTGTTTGAATGTTGCACTAATTTCTTGACTTGCGATAAAAGGGGCCGGTCAGCACTGACCGGCTCTTTTCAGATACACCTTAGGAGGTTTATTTTTATGATCGCATCCGAAGTCCGTGAAATGCTGTCCTTCATCGACGGCAACCCCACCGCATACCACACCACCGCCGCTGTGCGGGATATCCTGTTGAAAGCAGGCTTTGCAGAGCTGCTGGAAAGCCGCAAGTGGGCGCTGGAACCCGGCAAGGACTATTTTGTCTGCCGCAACGGTTCCAGCATCATCGCCTTCCGCATGGGCGACCAGCTGGAAAATTACAGCTTCAACGTTGCCGCCGCCCATACGGATTCTCCCTGCTTCCGCATCAAGGAGAACGCCGAAATCCACATGGGGCAGAACTACACCAAGCTGAACACCGAGGGCTACGGCGGCATGATCTGCTCCACATGGATGGACAGGCCGCTGTCGGTGGCAGGCCGCGTGCTGATAAAGGAGAACGATGCCATCACTTCCCGCCTGCTCACGCTGGACCGCGACCTGCTGATGATCCCCAGCGTTGCCATCCACATGAACCGCGAGGTCAACGATAAGGCTTCCTTCAACAAGCAGGTGGATATGCTGCCCGTGCTGGGCGGTGCCTGCGAGGAGGGCGCGCTGAAAAAGCTGATCGCAGAGGAGCTGCAGGTGTCTGAGGAGCAGATCCTTGGCAGCGACCTGTTCCTCTATGTGCGGGAAAAGGCCACCGTCTGGGGCTGCAACGAGGAGTTCATCTCCTGCGGCCGTCTGGATGATCAGCAGTGCGTCTACGGCATCCTGAAAGGTCTGCTGACTGCCAAGAACGCCCGCTCCATCGGTGTGGCAGCCTTCTTTGATAACGAGGAGGTCGGCTCCGGCACCAAGCAGGGCGCAGCTTCCACCTTCCTGTACGATGTGCTGCACCGCATTGCCCAGAGCCTTGGCGGCAGCGACGAGGACTTCCACCGCGCGGTGGCTTCCAGCTTTATGGTCAGCGCCGACAACGCCCACGCCGTGCACCCCAACCACCCGGAGCACACCGATGTGAACAACTGCACCTACATGAACAAGGGTGTGGTCATCAAGACCCACGCAGGTCAGAAGTACACCAGCGATGGCATGAGCGTTGCCGCCGCCCGGGAACTGGCTGCCCGCGCCGGTGTGCCGCTGCAATACTTTGCAAACCGCTCCGATAAGGTGGGCGGCAGCACGCTGGGCAATCTGGCTATGGCACAGGTGTCCATGAACTGCGTGGACATCGGCCTGCCCCAGCTGGCGATGCACTCCTGCTACGAGACCGCCGGCGCAGAGGATACCCTCTCGCTCATCAAACTGATGCAGGAGCTGTACAGCAGCCACTTTGAAGAGACTGCTTTCGGCACCCTTTCCATCAGCAAATAAACCGATAAAAGCAAAAAAGACTGCTGTGCGCTGTTTTGCACGGCAGTCCTTTTTGTGTAAAAGTTGATTTTCCGTGGCCGGTTAAGCTCGGATATAGAAATCCGATGGTAGTTGTGGTAAAATAAGGCATCCGGGAGCGCCGGGCGCTCCGCTGCAACATCAAAAATGGAGGTTTTCTATGAAAAAGACCTATCGCTCGCTCTTTTGTCTGCTTGCGGTGCTGCTGCTCAGCGTCAGCGTGCTGCCCTCTGCTTCGGCGCTGTTTTCCAAGAAGCTCTACTATTATGGTGTAGTAGAGGGCGTCAGCCGCACCGTGGAGGGCAAGGTGGAGTCCATTCTGGTGACTGCGGAAGAGCAGGAGACCTATCAGATGATCGTTACCGACAGCACCGTCTGGCAGGACCATGACGAAAAAACCACCTCCGACCCCGCTACCCTTGCGGTAGGCGAGCAGATCTGCGTGGTGCACGACCCGGCTGTGATGATGTCGCTGCCGCCGCAGTCGGTGGCGTATACCGTCATCCGCAACTTCCCCGCAGGCACGGATCTGGAACAGGAAGCCCGGGATGCCGCCTGCCCGGTGAAAAAGTTCTTCGCCGACACCCGCAAGGCCATTTCGGACTGGTTCTACCAGACCATGCCTATCTGAGGGGAAAGCTCCTTCTATAACGCAAAAAACTGCTGCCCCGTACCGGATGCCAAAGCGTCCGGGCAAAGGGGCAGCAGTTTTTTTATGCAAGGTTATGCGGCGCTTTGCGACAAAAGCGCTGCAGACCGCTATTTATTTTCGGGGGGGGGTAACGCGGAAGCGCTTTACCACCTGTTCCAGTGCGCTGATGTCCACAGGCTTGGACAGGTGTTCGTCCATGCCGGCTTCCTTGCTCTTTTGCATATCCTCAAGGAAGGCGTTGGCGGTCATGGCAAGGATGGGAATGGTGCGTCCCAGCGGGTTTTCGCCGCTGCGGATGCGGCGGGTGGCTTCCAGGCCATCCATCACCGGCATCTGCACGTCCATCAAAATCATATCATAGTCGCCGGGCTTTACGCTGGCAAAGGCATCCACGATCTCCTGACCGTTGGGGCAGATGGTACAGCTTGCGCCTTTTGTTTCCAGCAGCATTTGCAGAATCTCGGCGTTGATGGCGTTATCCTCGGCACAGAGGAACTTCATGCCGGACAGGGGAGAAGCAGCCTCCGCTTCCTCCGGGAGCGCCTGCGCCTTTTGCACCGCGTCCGCTTCGGTATCAATGGGAAATTCCAGCACCACCTCAAAGCGGGTGCCCTTGCCGGTGGCGCTCTCCACGCTGATGGAGCCGCCCATCAGGTCTACGATGCTCTTGGTAATGGCCATGCCAAGGCCGGTGCCCTGCACCCTGTTGGTGCCGGAGCGCTCCTCACGGGTAAAGGGGTCGAAAAGGGTCTTTTGGTAGTCCGCGCTCATGCCGATGCCGTCATCCTGCACCACAAAGCGGTACCGGGCGTAGTGCTCGTTCCGGGGCAGTTCCTCCACCTCCAACCGGATATGCCCGCCGGTGGGCGTATACTTGACCGCGTTGGAGAGGATGTTCATCAGCACCTGATTCAAGCGGTTGGGGTCGCCCAGCACGTTTTCGTGCTGCAGATTGGTGCTTACCGTAAAGCTCTGGCGGCGCTGGCCTGCCTGCTGCCGGATGATGCTGTCCAGCTGGCTGACCTGCTGAGGCAGGTTCATTTTTTCCACATGCAGGGTGGTCTTGCCGCTCTCGATGCGGCTCATATCCAGAATATTGTTGATGATGCCCAGCAGCAGCTGACCGGAGCTTTCCAGCTTGCCCAGATGCTCGGCAAGCTTTTCCGGCTCGTGCAGCTCGTTTTTCATCAGGGCGGTGATGCCGATGATGGCGTTCATGGGGGTGCGGATATCGTGGCTCATGTTGGAAAGGAAGTCCGTCTTGGCTTTGCTGGCACGCTCGGCGGACTGTAACGCCTCGGCGGCAGCATCCTGCGCCCGCCGCATCTCGTCGTTGGCCTGCGTCAGCTGGATGTTATACTGCTCCAGACGGAGGTTCGTCTCTTTTTCGGCCCGCAGCTCCCGCTGCTGCTTTTCCCGCAGGAGGAACAAGCCAGCAATGACTGCCATGATCGAAAACACCGTTGCAAAGCCTACAATAACGACCATGACGATATTGACCAGCTTCTGCGTATTCACGGCCACATATTTTGCCGGAACAAGGAACGCCAGCGTCCACTGGGCGTTTTCCATCTGCTTCAGGGCGTAGTAATACTCAGTCCCGTCCAGCACGGCGTTGGAATAACAGGAGCCTGTGCGGGCAAGCCGCTCCTTTGCTACTGCAAAGGAAGAACCGTGCAGATAGGACATCTGGGAGAGCACGGTGTATACGTTGTGCCCCTTCAACAGCTCGGTATCATTGGCGTTGAACAGCTTGAAACCGTTGTTGTCCAGTACATAGACGCTGTTGTTATTTTCGTAGGCGTCGCAGCGGAAATAATCGTTCAGTTGGGTCATGCTCTGCGAAATACCAAAGTAGCGCAGGGTGATCTCTTTCTCTCCGCTTTGCAGTGTGATGGGGGTGGAGAGCTGTTCCAGAAACACCATCCGGGAGTCGTCCACGGTCAGCGAATTGGAAACATAGCTGACCCGCTGCGGCGCGTTTTCCAGATAGTTCATTTCCCGCAGCAGACCCGTGCGGCCATACTCGGTATAATAACGCCCGGCAGCATCCACGGCAATCAGTTCGATCTGTTTTTCATGGTAATTGGAAAGCTCCGACAGCTTTTTCAGATAGCGGTAGAGATCGGTATCGGTCTCCAGCGGGGTGTAGTATAAATAATTACACTGCACATCCACCTCGTCCCAGTGGTTGTCGATCACATCCTCCAGACTGTGGAACATCTGGTGGGTGACCTCTTCCATCTGGCTCAGACGCTCGTGGTAGACAAGGTTTTGGATGTAGGTCTGGCTCATGACAAAAAGGGTCAGGATCAACACGATGCTGACAAAGCCGAAGCCCACAAACAGCTTTTTATAGATTTTGTTGTTCACATCCAGTATCTCCTGTCCGTTTTATTCAACTCCATGCGGTGTCTGCCCGGCTGATGGTGGTGTAAGCACCAAAGAAGGTTTTTGCGGCATCCATGCCCACCACGCCGCTGTCTGTCACCGTTGCTTCGGCAGCCAGCCGGTCGCTCACACCGCAGATGGCAACCTGATAGGTCTTGCCCGCCTCCGGCTGCACCGGGCTTACCAGCACATAGGGGTAGCCCTTGCCGTTGCCGTAGGCATCGTAGCCAGAAGCCAGCAGGTCGCTGATCTGCTGCCCGGTCAGGGTGACGGTCTGGATGGTGCGGTTCCAGCCGGTGGGCAGGATGACCGAAAGGTCGTAATCCGTAATGCCCTTGGCGTACAGCTTGGCGGCTACGCCGTGGTGGTTCTGATCGGTGGGGTTGCCGGGGATCCATGTGCTCAGCGAGACCAGCGCAAGGTCGCTGCCGGTAGCCTGTGCAAAGCAGCGGCCCACCAGCATGGCGCAGTCCTGCTGCGAAAGCTCCTCCGTAACGGTAGTGATGACATCCGGGGTGTTGTTCACCACACTGTCCTGATCCTCGTCCAGCTGACGGATGACATCCTCCATGGTGGCGTTGCCCTTCATGAAGTCCAGCATTTTAAGGCCGGTGGTCACGATGGTGTTTTCCCAGCCGGAATAGATAAAGGGCGCGGTGTTGCCTGCGTTCAGGGTATCGGCGATGTCGGCATAGTAGGTGCCGTCTGCCTTTGCACCCTTGAAGGGCAACAGGCTGCTTTTCAGCGCCGTTGCGGGCTGCAGAGCGCTGGTGCCTGCAACGGTGGAAAGCACACGCATCACCTTGAGCGCATCTTCCAGCTTTTGGGGGTTCTGTTTCAGCTTTTTATTCAGACCGTAGAAGCGGTTCACATTCAGCACAAAAACATTCTGGGTGCCGTCCTCGGAAAGATAGGGCATCAGGCCGAATTTATCGGCGTTGCCGTCTGCCTCCACAATGCCGTTGGTGTTTCCGATCAAAAACAGGGTATTCCCCTCGGCCATCCTCTGCAGGGTCACATTGTCGTCAAGAGCATCGCCGGAGTCGTTCAGCATCCCGATGTCCTTCCACTTTTTGACATACGCCATTGCCTGCATCATGCCGGGGGTGTTGCTGACGTTTGCCTTGCCGGAAAGATAATCCTTCTGCCACAGTCTGCCATCCAGCGTGCCGAGGAAATCGGCATCTGCAATGTTGCACAGATACTGGAAACCGTAGCCCGGATACTGGATCTGCGGCAGGCAGAGATCGACCCCGGCTTCCTTGGCTTTTGCAGCCAGCACTTCCAGCTCAGCGAAAGAATTGGGCAGCTCCCAGCCGTGTTCTCGCAGCAGGGTCTTGTTGTAGGTGATGCCGTAGCAGTTGTAAACCGAGGGCAGCAGATAGATGGCACCGTTGTCGAACACGTCCTGCAGACGGGACTCCACATAGTTATCCGTAAAATCGTAGCCGGAAAGGTCCAGCAGTTTGTCGGAGACCAGATCGATCTGGGGGTCGTAGTAGGTCAAGGTGCAGACGTCCGGCAGGTCGCCTGCCGCAAACATATTCTGCAAACAGGTGGTGGTGTTATCGCCGCTGTATGGCACGACCTCGATGTTCACTTCCGGGTAAACGCTGTGCACCTGCTCAATAAAGGCTTCTATCTCCTTATAAGGTGCCATAAAGGTGACGGCTTCGTGCGCATCTGCTGTTTTGCTTTCAGCCTTGCCGCCGCCGCAGGCGGTCAGCGCTGCCGTGGCAGCTGCAACGCTGCAAGCCTGCAAAAAGGAGCGGCGGGAGATCTTTTTTATCATATAAATATACTTTCCTCACATTTTCGGAAGGCAGTACTGCGCAAGTGCAGGAGCGCAGTGCTACCTTAGCGATTCTTACACACCCCACAGGAACCCCTACGCTCGCGGCCTGTCCGCACGGGGCATACGCCGATTTTCCCATAAAATAACAATCATATTGTATCATTGTAACAAAAGTGTTTCAAGCTGTTTTTTGAAGGATTTTGCATGGAAAAGGGCGAACAACCGCGTGCTTTGCAGCTGCACGGCATAAAAATACCCCTGACACCGGGGAAGGGTATCAGGGGTTATGGTATTCCGGGCACGCTGTTTTATTGCAGGGGCTCTTTTGCGCGCAGACGCCGAAAGGTGTCCTCTTTTACAAGCTCGATGACCACCGCTGTCAGGGGGATAAAGAAGATAATGCCGATGATGCCAAAAAGCTTTCCGCCGATCATGGCGGCAATAAGGGTGTACAGCGGCGAAAGCCCCACGGATTTGCCCACCACACGGGGATAAATGAACTGGTTTTCAACAAACTGCACGGCAAGGTACACGATCAGGCAGCGCACCGCCAGCACAGGGTCTACCAACAGCACAAGGAACACACTGACCACGCAGGAGATCAGTGCACCCACATAGGGGATGATGGCGCAGATGGCGGTGAGCACGCCCACCAGACTGCCGTAGGGGATCTTGAAAACGGAAAATGCAAGAGCCATCAGAACGCCAAGGATCACTGCCTCGCTGCATTGTCCCGTTAAAAAGTTTGCAAAGGACTGCCGGAACAGCCGGCAGAACTTCAGCACCCCGGCGGCGTGGGCGGGCTTCAGGTAGGCGCACACCAGCGTGCGGGCTTGGTGGCCGAGGCTCTCCGTACTAAGTGACATATAGACGGAGATGATCAGCGCAAACGAGGCGGTGATCGCGATATTCACCGTGGCAGAGACAGCCCCTACCGCATTGACCAGCACCGTGTCGATGCTTGCGGTGACCTTGTGCAGCAGCTGCTCCCAGTTGATGCCCTCCAGCCAGTTCATCAGCCAGCCCATGTCAGCATCCTGTGCGTTGAGATAGGCAGTCCAGCGGGGAATATTGGCCTCGATCTGCACATACAGGCTGTGGAAGGACTGCACCAGCTCCGGAATCAGCAAAGTCAGCGCCAATACCAGCACCAGCACAACGCCCAGCAGGGTGATGAAAAAGCTGAGAAGGTGGATGGCTTTCGCCGAGGGCTGCTTTTTGGCCTTGCCGAACAGGCGGTTCAGCCGCTTTTCCAGACCGGTCATGGGCACGTTGATAAAAAGCGCCAGAATGCCGCCCGCCAGAATGGGCAGTACCAGATCTATCAGCTTTGCGGCAAAGGCCAGAACGTCAGAAAGCCGCAGCAGCGCTACAAAAAGCGTTACCCCTACCACGGTAACGAGCAGAGATTGTTTTGTTTTTGGTTCCATGAAAAAGTTCCTTTCCCGGAAGATTGTGGCAGCAGGCAGCAAAAAGACCGCCCGCCGGCTCTTTTTGGTATTGTAATCGGAAGAAAAGGGCTTGTCAAGACGAGAGAAAGGGAAACGGGACGTTATAAAAGCAGTTTGCGAGAATGCAAGCGGGAGCTTTTCAGTAGGGAAAAAGCGTGGTATACTTGGCCAGAGCAATTTAAAAAAATTGAGAGAAACACAGCTTGAAAGGAAATAGATCATGTCGAAAGATGAATATTTGATCACAGATGCGCCGCTGAAAGCGCTGACGGTTTTTGCAATGCCAATGATCCTGGGCAGCTTTTTTCAGCAGGTCTATAATATGGCGGACTCCATCATAGTCGGCCAGTTTGTCGGCTCCTCGGCACTGGCGGCTGTCGGTGCCTGTGCTGCGCTGACCAATGTTTTTATTTGCGTGGCACTGGGTGCCGGTGTGGGTGCCGGTGTGCTGGTAAGCCGCTATTTTGGCGCTAAAAACTATGGCAAAATGAAAACCATCGTGTCAACGTCCCTGCTCAGCTTTCTGGTTTTGAGCGTTGTCCTTGGCGTTTTTGGCTTTAGCTTTTCCCGTGCTATGATGAGCGGCTTACAGACCCCCGCCGACATTCTGGAGGATGCGGTGCTGTATCTGCGGGTCTATTTTGTGGGCTTCCCGTTTTTGTTCATGTACAACATTCTTTCCACCATGTTTACCTCCATTGGGGAGTCTAGGATCCCGCTGGGTCTGCTGATCTTTTCCTCCATCCTGAATATTTTTATGGATCTCTGGATGGTGGCGGGGCTTGGCTTGGGCGTGTTTGGCGCAGCCCTTGCCACGTTGATCGCACAGGGCATTTCTGCGGTGTTTTCGTTTTTGATCTTCCTGCACCGGATGCGGCAATATAAAAGCCCCTTTAATAAGTTCGATCGGCAGGAGCTGTATTCCATGCTCCGCATTGCGGTGCCGTCGGTCTTGCAGCAGTCCACCGTGTCCATCGGCATGATGATCGTGCAGGCGGTGGTAAACCCCTTTGGCACACAGGCGCTTGCCGGATATGCAGCAACGATGCGGGTAGAAAATGTTTTCTCGCTGATCTTTGTCTCCATCGGCAATGCGGTCTCGCCCTATATCTCCCAGAATTTTGGTGCAAAGAAGATCGACCGTCTCAAAAAAGGCTACCACGCTGCGCTGGTGCTGGACCTGTGCTTTGCAGTCATTGCCTTTGCGGTCATTGAAACCCTGCACACCCAGATCTCCTCGCTGTTTCTGGGCAAGGACGGAACGGCGCTGGCCTATCAGGTGTCCGGTGATTATATGCGGTGGCTGGGTTACTTCTTCATCTTCATGGGCATCAAGATGGCGACCGATGGCGTGCTGCGCGGGCTTGGTATCATGCGCCCGTTCCTCATTGCCAACATGGTAAACCTTGCCATCCGCCTGTCCGTTGCCCTGATCTGTGCACCGCGCTTTGGTATTGCCTTTGTCTGGCTTGCCGTCCCGGCAGGGTGGCTGGCAAACTTTCTGGTCTCCTATGCGGCGCTCAGAAGATCGTGGCCGACGGAAAATGCAGCGGCACCTCAATGATTTTGTGCAGCGCGGGAGCCTTTTTTCTGCGCCTGCCCCGGCTTGTTACAGTGGTTTACTTTTGGCAGCGGAAATGCTATGATACACCTTAGAAAAAAAGCAAGGAGGAGCTACAATGGGCATTGCAGGGAACGAATGGGGTTTTCAGGTGGGCACGCTGCCCAAAGGTGCGCGGGATAAGATCAGCGATGTGCCGGGGGTGACGGTAGGGCACTGCACCTTGGCAGATGGCGTGGTGCAGACGGGCGTAACGGCGCTGCTGCCGCACCAAGGGGATATTTTCCACGAAAAAGTGCTGGCGGCCAGCTATGTCATCAACGGCTTTGGTAAGACCACCGGCCTTGTGCAGATCGACGAGCTGGGCACGCTGGAAACGCCCATCCTGTTTACCAACACCCTCAGCGTGGGCACGGCACAGACCGCGCTGGTAAAGTATATGCTGGAGAAAAACCCCGACATCTGCGAGACCACCGGCAGCGTGAACCCGGTGGTCTGCGAGTGCAACGACTGCGGCCTGAACGATATCCGGGGGCTTCATGTGACCGAGCAGCACGTTTTTGCCGCGCTGGCAGACTGCAAGGCAGATTTTGCCGAGGGTGCCGTAGGTGCCGGGCGGGGGATGCGCTGCCACGGGCTGAAAGGCGGCATCGGCTCCGCCTCCCGGGTGGTGGAACTGGACGGAAAACCCTACACCATGGGCGCACTGGTGCTCTCCAACCATGCGCTGTTCGATGACCTCATCGTGGCGGGCACGCCTATCCATACGCTGCTGAATAACAGCATCCCGCCCCACGAGGATAAAGGCTCCATCATCACGGTGCTGGCCACGGATATCCCCCTGAGCGAGCGGCAGCTGCGGCGGCTGTGCCGCCGGGCGCTGGTGGGGCTTTCCCGCACAGGTTCCTACTGCGGCAACGGCAGCGGCGAGATCGTCATCGCCTTCACCACCGCCAACCGGGTGCCGCATTACTCGGAGAAAGCCCTGCTGCCCATGACCCTGCTCCACGATGATGCCATCAACCCCTTGTTCCGGGCGGTGGCAGAGTGCGTGGAGGAAAGCGTTCTCAGCAGCCTGCTCCACGCCGAGACGGTTACCGGCAACCATGGCCAAACCTTCCACAGCCTGACAGAACTTCTGAAAAACCGCGCCTGAGGCGCTGCAATACAGAAAAAAGCCCTGCATCCGGTGCAGGGCTTTTGCTTTACTTAATAGCGGCGGTGGATCTTTTTGGTGGGCTTGCGGCGGTTCCAGTTGGCGCACAGCAACCACAGCCCATAGATCAGGGCGGCAATCAGGCTGAGCACCAGCACCACCTTCAGGTACAGGCTGGTCAGGAACTCCTTCACCTTGTCCACCCCGAACAGCAGCGGGTTGCGGGCTACGTCCTGCCCGGCGATCAGCTCAACCACGCCGATGGTCTCGCCCGCCAGCTTCAGCTCCACCGTGCCCACCACGTCGCCCTGCTGGATGGGGGCGCAGACGTAGTCTGGCAGGTGGAAGTATTTCTGGGTGACGGTGCCGTCGCTGGTGGAGGGCAGCAGGGTCATCATGCTGTCGGCCGGATACAGCTGCAGGGTGTCGGTGTCGGCGGAATACTTCACCGGGATCTCGGCCAGCGCCAGGTCGGTGTCCAGTGCGGCCTGGATGGAAAAGGTGTCGAACACCCAGTCGATCAGCCGCACCGTCTCATACAGGGCCGGGCGGCGGTTGGCGTAGCCGAGGGTGTCGCAGGTGTCGGGGCTTTGCATCACACAGAAGATATAGGTGGCACCGTCCTGATTGGCCCAGGAAACGTAACTCTGGTTTCCGCTGTCCTTCTTGTAGGCGGTCACGTCGCACATGCCGCCCTGCATGGCGCTGCGGTAGTAATTGCCGCCGCTGCTTTTGCTCAGGGCTGCATTCTGGCTGACCAGCACCGACGGAGACCGGTGCTTCTCCTTGGCCGGCATGGTAAAGGTGGGCACGCCGGAGATCTCCACAAAGGCGTCAAAGCTCATCAGGTAGCGCAGGATCAGGTACATGTCCACAGCGCATGTCACGTTGCCGCTGTCGATGCCGCAGGCGTCCGTCCAGGTGCTGTTCGTGGTGCCGATGCGCTGGGACAGGGCATTCATCTGGCTCACCCAGCCGTCCAGGTCTCCGCCCGAAAGGGTATAGGCAAG
>OIOR01000089.1_pt1 | contig 14751 bp, 11 predicted proteins | sample 1585601 | NCBI WGS metagenome assembly OIOR01 (sample SAMN02674597, study PRJEB24791) | human gut metagenome, SKBSTL013 | isolation source: stool | host: Homo sapiens | place: USA | reverse complement strand
TTTGAACTTAACAAGACATTGGATGAAAAAGTACTATTGAAACAGCTTCTTCCAGCCCTTGAAAGAGGAGAAAAGAGAGGACTTGAAGTAGATGTTACAAATACAGACCGTACTTTCGGAACAATTTTCGGATCTGAGATCACAAGAAGATATCCGGAAGGACTGGAAGAAGACAGCTATGTGATCCAGTGTAAAGGTGCCGGCGGTCAGAGCTTTGGAGCATTTATCCCAAGAGGACTGACACTGGAACTGACAGGAGACAGTAATGACTATTTTGGAAAAGGACTTTCCGGTGGAAAACTGGTTGTTTGCCAGCCGAAAGGTGTGAAATTCAAATCAGATGAGAATATTATCATCGGAAATGTTGCTCTTTACGGAGCTACAAGTGGTAAAGTATTTGTAGGAGGTGTTGCCGGAGAACGTTTTGCGGTAAGAAACTCTGGTGCACGCGCAGTTGTAGAAGGTGTCGGAGATCACGGATGTGAATATATGACAGGTGGATGTGTTGTTCTACTTGGACAGGTTGGAAAGAACTTTGCAGCCGGAATGAGCGGCGGTATTGCCTATGTGATCGATCTCGATAACAGCCTGTATCGTAAAGTAAATAAAGCAATGGTCAACATTGAGCGTGTCACAGATAAGTATGATGTACAGGAATTAAAAGGAATGATCCAGGAGCATGTTGCTTATACAAACTCTGAGGTAGGTAAGAAGATTCTTGATAATTTCAAAGAATATCTGCCAAAATTCAAGAAGATCATTCCGGAAGACTATGAGAGAATGATGTCCACGATCATCCAGATGGAAGAAAAAGGACTTAGTAGAGAAAAAGCAAAAATCGAAGCATTTAATATGATCAAGAACGGAAGATAGGAGGCATAGAGATGGGAAAACCGACAGGATTTATGGATTATGAAAGACAGGATAAACCGGCAGAGAGCCCATTGGAACGCATCAAACATTTCAATGAGTTCCATACGCCTCTTAGCAAAGAAGAACAGGAGCTTCAGGGCGCACGCTGTATGGCGTGCGGAGTTCCGTTCTGTCAGTCTGGAAAGCCGCTTGCAGGAATGGCCAGTGGATGTCCACTGCACAACCTTGTGCCAGAGTGGAATGACTTGATCTACAATGGAAACTGGAAGGAAGCTTATTTACGTCTGAAAAAGACAAACAATTTTCCGGAATTTACTTCCCGTGTATGTCCGGCACTGTGTGAAAATGCATGTACCTGTGGACTGAATCAGGAAGCAGTTGCATCAAAAAGTAATGAATATGCAATTATTGAAAATGCATATGAGATGGGATATGCAAAGGCAAATCCACCGAAAGTGCGTACAGGAAAGAAAGTCGCAGTGATCGGTTCCGGTCCGTCCGGACTTGCGGCAGCAGATCTTCTGAACAGAAGAGGTCATCAGGTAACTGTTTTTGAACGTGAGGACAAACCGGGCGGATTGCTCCGCTACGGAATTCCGAATATGAAGCTGGAGAAACAGATTATCGACCGTAAGATTGCGATTATGGAAGAAGAGGGAATTATCTTCCAGACTGGATGTAATGTCGGAAAAGACGTGAAGGCGGCAGATATCTTGAAAGAATATGACCGCGTGATCCTTGCATGCGGAGCATCCAATCCAAGAGATATCAAAGCACCGGGAAGAGATGCACAGGGAATTTATTTTGCAGTAGATTTCCTGAAATCAACAACGAAAGCACTATGGGCAAATGACATGAAGCTTAAAACAGGAAGCTACATTTCTGCAAAAGGAAAAAATGTAATTGTAATCGGAGGTGGAGATACAGGAAATGACTGTGTCGGAACATCTATCCGTCATGGAGCAAAGAGCGTTCTCCAGCTGGAGATGATGCCGAAAGCACCGGACGAGAGGACACCGCTGAACCCATGGCCGGAGTGGCCAAGAGTCTGCAAGACAGATTATGGCCAGCAGGAAGCAATCGCTGTGTTTGGTTCTGATCCTCGCGTTTACACAACGACAGTGAAAGAATTCGTAAAAGACAAGAAAGGAAATCTCTGTAAGGCAGTTCTTATCAAGCTTGAGAGTAAGACAGATGAGAAGACCGGACGGAAAATGATGGTTCCGGTAGAAGGAAGCGAGTATACCGTAGATGCAGATCTTGTTCTGATCGCAGCTGGATTCCTTGGAAGTCAGGATTATGTAACAAAAGCATTCGGTGTAGAAGTGAATGAACGCACAAATGTAAAGACAGAGGCAGGAAAATATTCTACAAATGTGAAAGATGTATTCACAGCCGGAGATATGCACAGAGGACAGTCTCTTGTTGTATGGGCTATCCGTGAAGGTCGTGAAGTGGCAAGAGAAGTGGATGAAAGCCTGATGGGATATACAAACTTATATATTCAGTAGAAAATAAAAGATCATACAGTGAAACAGGAATCTGGAAAGTTTATCTAAGAATAAAGAGAACTTTCCAGATTTTTTTGTTACAAAAATGTTACGAAAAAATGAAAAAAGTAAGGAAAACTATTGAAAATATTACATAAATACGCTATAATATTGAACGTAGAATGTAAATAAAATACCCTCTTGTTACGAGAAATATGTTGAAAAAACACAATAGATGTTGTATTATAACATATGAGTATGTGGAATTATAATGTAACTATTTACAATGAATTGTGATACGAAAAATTATAATGCATCACATGGGGGACTAGATAAAAATAAGGATAGGTGGAAAGATGAAGTTAAAAAAAGTAAGCAGTATGATTCTTGCAGTAACACTTGCATGTACAATGACTGTTACACCGGTACTTGCTGACGAGGTCAGTGATCTGAAGCAGAAGAAGCAGGAGACACAGAATCAGGTAAGTAATCTTCAGACACAGCTGAATTCACTTATGACCAAGATCTCTGATCTTGAGAATGATCTGATCGAAACAGGTGAGGAAATCTCTCAGACGGAGGAAGATCTGAAGACAGCGCAGGAGGAACAGGAACAGCAGTATGCAGCTATGAAGCTTCGTATTAAGTACATGTATGAAGAAGGAACAGGCACTGCTACAGTGGAGAAGGTACTGACATCCGGAGATATTTCCAGTGTACTGACACAGGCAGAATATTCCCAGCAGGTACATTCTTATGACAGAGATAAGCTCGAAGAGTATGTTGCGACAGTTCAGAAAGTAGAAGATCTTAAGACAACGCTTGAGACAAAGATGGCTGATCTGCAGGAGACACAGACAGAGTATGATGCACAGAAGGATGAACTGAATACAACAATCACAGAGAAGAGTAGTGAAATCGCAAATCTCGATGTTAAGATTGATGAAGCTGTAAAGAAAGCAGCGGAAGAAGAAGCTAAGAGAAAGGCAGCAGAAGCAGCAAAGAAAGCTGCCGAGGAAGCAGCTAAGAAGAACAACTCAAGCAGTAGTACTTCTAATAGAAATAACTCAAACAATAGTTCTTCCAGTAGTTCAAACTCAGGAAGTTCAAGCAGCTCAAGCTCAAGCAGTTCAAGCTCCAGTAGCTCAAGCAGTAGTTCTTCCAGCAGTTCAAGCTCAAGCAACTCAAGTTCTTCCTCATCAAGTCCAAGCTATAGTGCAGATAAGGGGAGCATTATTGTAAATGCAGCCTATTCACAGATCGGAGTTCCATATGTATGGGGCGGAACTACACCGGGAGTTGGACTGGATTGTTCAGGACTTGTACAGTATTGCTACAGACAGGCAGGAATTTCAATTCCAAGAACAAGTGGAGATATTCTTGCAGCAGGAACAATTGTAAGCAATCCTCAGCCGGGAGATATCTGCTGGACACCGGGACATGTAGCGATTTACATTGGCGGCGGACAGATGATCGAAGCACAGCAGACAGGAGTACCGGTTAAGGTAAGTTCTGTACGTGTTACATATTATGTAAGATATTAGAACCAAAAAAGGAATCAGTGATGCTGATTCCTTTTTTTAAACTTTTTTTATTTGCCTGGTACAATTTCCAGCCAGTATCCGTCAGGATCTTCAATAAAATAAATTCCCATAGATGGATTTTCGAAGCAGATACATCCCATCTCTTTATGTTTTTTGTAAGCAGCATCGAAATCATCGACAGCAAATGCAAGATGGATCTCATTATCTCCCAGTTCATATGGTCGATCCATATCACGCAGCCAGGTGAGCTCTAAAAGATGCGGGGTCACACCGTCTGTGAGATATACAAGCTTAAAACTTTCGTCATCGGCAAGTTTTTCACGTTCTACTTTTAAATTCAGAGCTTTCTGGTAAAAATCCAGTGATTTTTCAAGATCATATACATTCAGGTTATTGTGTGCAAATGTAAAATTCATTTTAGTACCTCCATAGAATCATAAGATTTTTATTCACAGTCAAGTGGAATGATGACTGGAATCTACTTTCTAAGGATATCACAGGAGGGGAAGAAAAATCAATAATGCATAGATAAAACCTGATGGGATAGAGTGATAACACAGAATACAGTGAAAAATGAATGAAAAACATTTTTGAAATGCAAAACATGTGAAAATAAAGCTGAAAAAAACAAAAAAATAAAAAAGAATGCAAGAACCCATTGACGAAACGTCAAAAATTATATACAATAACAAAAGTGAAAAAATAAAGAAAGTGGAGGATTCCTGCAATGACTGCATATAAAGATTTGAGCAAAGAAGAGTTATTGGAATTAAAGAGTGGCCTGGAGGCGCAGTTTGAAGAAGTGAAGGCAAAAGGTCTGAAACTGGATATGTCCAGAGGAAAACCGTCAGCAGACCAGCTGAATCTGTCAATGGGGATGATGGATACACTGACAAGTGGTGTTGATCTGACTTGTGAAGATGGTGTTGACTGCCGTAACTATGGCGGACTTGATGGAATTGATGAAGCAAAACAGCTTCTTGCAGATATGATGGAAGTTCCGAAAGATAACGTGATCATTTTCGGAAACTCAAGTCTGAATGTGATGTATGATACGGTAGCACGTGCAATGACACATGGTATCATGGGAAGTACTCCATGGTGTAAGCTTGATAAGGTAAAATTCTTATGTCCGGTTCCAGGATATGACAGACATTTCGCGATTACAGAGCATTTCGGAATTGAGATGATCAATGTACCGATGACATCAACAGGACCGGATATGGATATGGTTGAGAAACTTGTAAGCAGTGATCCGGCAATCAAGGGAATCTGGTGTGTACCGAAGTACTCTAACCCACAGGGAATTACATATTCAGACGAGACAGTGTTCCGTTTTGCGAACCTGAAGCCGGCAGCAGAAGATTTCCGTATCTTCTGGGATAATGCTTACTGCGTACATCATTTATATGAAGATAAACAGGATTATCTGATTGAGATTCTGATGGAGTGTAAGAAGGCAGGTAACCCGGATATGGTTTACAAGTTTTCTTCTACATCTAAGATCAGTTTCCCGGGATCAGGAATTGCAGCAATGGCAGCATCTGATGCGAACCTGGAGGATATCAGAAGCACAATGCGTGTGCAGACAATCGGACATGATAAGGTAAATCAGCTGCGTCATGTAAGATTCTTCGGAGATATTCACGGAATTGTAGAACATATGAAGAAACATGCAGATATCCTGCGTCCGAAGTTTGAGACTGTTCTTGAAGTTCTTGAAAGAGAACTTGGCGGACTTGAGATTGGATCATGGATCGCGCCACGCGGAGGATATTTCATCTCCTTTGATGCGCTGGATGGATGTGCGAAAGCGATTGTTGCGAAGGCGAAAGAAGCTGGCGTTGTTATGACAGGAGCGGGAGCAACATTCCCTTATGGAAAAGATCCACATGACAGCAATATCCGTATCGCACCGTCTTATCCAACACCGGAAGAACTTGCAGTTGCCGCTGAAGTATTTGTATTGAGTGTAAAACTGGCAAGTGTTGATAAGATCCTTGAGACAAAATAAATAACAGCATTTTATAAAGACCTTTTGCAAGTGGTTGATCTGCCGGCAGAAGGTCTTTTTCTGATGGTTGACAGTTACTGTTTACTCCCGTGTCAATCATTCCGCTGATTGACACGGAGGATGCGTGTTTTGACTTGAATGCATCTCGCCCCATCGCCAAAGGCGATTTAAAATGGCGAGATGCGTTGCTGGTCGCACATCGTGTGAACAGTAACGGTTGACATGCGTTTCCAGGGAGATTATAATGTAGTGCATAGCAGAAAAGAGGAATGACATGATAAAAGGTGTAATATTTGACGTAGATGGTGTCCTTCTCAATTCCATGCCTGTCTGGGAGAATCTTGGAGAATTGTATCTGGATCATTTGGGAATTGAGGCCGAGAAGAACCTGGGGGAGACATTATTTGAGATGAGCCTGGAGGAGGCGGCAGATTATCTGATCTCACATTATAACCTGGAGAAGACAGTGGAAGAGGTTGTACAGGGACTGAATAAGGAAGTGGAAGACTATTATGCAAAACGAGTTCCATTGAAAGAAGGGGTTCGTCAGTATCTGGAGGAATTCAGAGAGCGGAAGATTCCTATGGTGATCGCAACAACCGGTGACCGGAAGAATGCAGAAGCAGCTCTGAGCAGATTGAAGGTATTACCTTATTTTCAAGGAGTTTTTACAGCATTTGAGATCGGAAGCGGTAAGGATCAGCCGGATATTTATTTTGCAGCACTTTTGCAGCTGGATACGGAGCCGGAACAGACCTGGGTGTTTGAAGATACTTACCAGGCTTTGAGAACGGCAAAGCATGCGGGATTTAAGACAGTAGCAGTTTATGATAAGGCAAATGACAAGAATCTGGCGCAGATCTGGAATACGGCAGATATCTATTTGCCGGAATTTGATGATTTTAATGTTTTTTGGAACAGGGTGTCTGAGGAAGAGAAAGAACAGTTGCTGATTGTAGAATAAGAGGAGAATGAAAAAAGCAGATTCGAATTCAAAGGAGAGATGCTCCGGTAGAATTCGAATCTGCTTTTTATCATATAATTGGCTGGTCTGTCTTGTGTTTAGAGAAGGTGGATGCCGGCATCAGCAGCAGCTTCAACTACATTTTCAGGCCAGAGGGAAGACTGTACTTCACCGATATGAGCCTTTCTTAAGTAATACATACAGATACGGGACTGTCCAATACCGCCTCCGACTGTATATGGAAGCTCGCCGTTGAGCAGTGCCTTCTGGAATGGAAGTTCTGCACGATCTTCACATCCGGCTTCTTTTAGCTGTGCCTTTAATGAGTCTTCGTCAACACGGATTCCCATAGAAGAGAGTTCAAGACCGATGTCAAGAACCGGATAGTAAACGATAATGTCACCGTTCAGCTCCCAGTCATCATAGTCCGGAGCACGACCGTCATGTCTTTCGCCGGAAGCAAGTACGCCACCAATCTTGGAGATAAACACTGCGCCTTTTTCCTTCGCAATCGCTTTTTCACGTTCTTTGGTAGTAAGATCCGGATAAAGGTCTTCCAGCTCCTGTGTAGTGATGAAAAAGATATCATCAGGAAGAAGAGGATCGATATAGTTGTAACGTCTGGAAATGTATTCTTCTGTATCTTTCAGAGCCCGGTAGACTTTGCGGACAGTGTACTGAAGTGTCTCTGTGTTACGTTCTTCCTTAGAAATTACTTTTTCCCAGTCCCACTGGTCAACATACAGAGAATGGATGTTGTCTGTATCTTCATCACGACGTATCGCACTCATATCTGTGTAAAGCCCTTCGCCGGAATGGAAATTATAATTCTTCAATGCATATCTCTTCCATTTTGCAAGAGAATGAACGATCTCTGCAACAGAACCATCCTGTTCTTTGATGTCAAAGGAAACCGGACGTTCCACACCGTTTAAGTTATCATTCAGACCGGATTCCGGACGGACAAACAGTGGTGCTGACACTCGTGTCAGGTGGAGATTCTTTGCAAGAGCACGCTCGAAGTGGTCTTTCACTTCTTTGATGGCTACTTCTGTCTCACGAATTGTAAGAGGGGAATGATAGCCAGCAGGTATTCTTAACTGTTCCATAATAAACTCCTTTATGTTAGCATTTTATTGCTGCTCACAGTATTATGCGGTCAGCAATAGCATTTCTCTTCTATTTTAAGTGGAGAAGAATAAGAAGTCAATGGAAAGGTGAAATGAACACTTGTAATCAGTAAAAAAAATTGCTAAAATGAGCAGTAGTGAGTAATAAATAGTAAGGGACGAAGGTGTAAATAATGAATGTAAATGATATGATTGATACAATTCTGAATTTTGACCTGGATGTTGTTCTGGCTGGACTTAATGAAAGCAGTCATCATTTGAGTCAGATGGAATTTATTTCTCTGATCGTTATAACGGTCGGAGCAGTACTGTTATGTCTGACGGGGCTGAAACTGGTACGTTTCTGGTCTGTGATCGCAGGATTGTCAGCAGGATGCGCAGCTGGAATTGCGGTCGGAGCGATTGCAGGTCTGGATCAGACGATCGCATTGGCGGCAGGAGCAGGTGTGGGACTTGTATTGGCGGTGCTTGGTGCATGGAAGAAGCAGATTGGTGGATTTGTGACAGTAGCGGTACTTGTCTTTGTTGTCAGTGTACATCTGATGAAACCACAGGATCTTATTATGTATGGAATCTGTGCGGGTATCGGTCTTGTGTGTGCATTGCTTTCTATTAAGTTTCATAACTTTATGCTAATTGCTGCTTCTTCTGTGTTTGGAGCAATGGCAGCGGGCAGCAGTATCTTTTATCTGCAGCCATATAAAAACGGAATGATTCATGTGGCACTTTGTGCTGCAATTGGTGCACTTAGTATCTGGATCCAGCTTCTTTTGGAATCCGGAAAACGTAAGAAAAAGAATTTACTTAAAGCCGCAGAGATCCGTGAAGAACATTCTACAGAAAATGAAGTCGAGAAGGCAAGGGCACTGGTCGAGAATCTGGATGATTTTGATGAGCTGGATGAGATTATAGAGAGTCTTCCGGAAAATGTCCTGAAAGAAGACAAGGGCACAACAGTTGTCAGCATGGATGAATTTGATGATCTTGAAGATGATCTGGAAGAGGATGAAGTGGAGAACTTTAAAGAAGAGAAGTTTGATGTAGACGAGGAAGACGTCGAAATTGAAGTAACTGCTGATGAGGCAGATGCGACAGAGGATTATGATTTTGATGAAGATCCGGATGACTTAGATGACTTGAATGATCTGGATGATTTAGATTATCTTGATGACGATGATGATATCGAGTTTCTGGATGAAGATGAGTAGATAAAAAAGCTATCGATTACAATAACTTAACACATATCTGTGTTGTTATCGTAGTCGATAGCTTTTGTATTATCTTACTGCTGTAAATACTCCGCGGAGATCATGGATTACATGTCTTGGACATTTTACAGAGCACATTCCACAGCTTAAGCAGATGTCTTCCTGGATTACTGCGCAATTATCTTCTACATGAATTGCACCTGCAGTACATGTTTTTTCACAAATACCGCATCCAATACAACTGACTTCACACTGTTTACGTGCAACAGCTCCTTTTTCTTTGTTAGAGCATTTTACTACAATGTAGTTTGCACATTCGTGAATCTTGATCAGGTTCTGTGGACAGACTTTTGCACACTGTCCACAGGCAATACATTTTTCTTCGTCTACTTCGGCAACGCCATATTCATTCATGGAAATCGCGCCGAATTTACATTTTTCTATACAGGCTCCACATCCGATGCAGCCATCTTTGCATCCACCGTCTTCAGAGCCGGCTGCGCGGCAGCCACCGTTACAGGCAACCAGAGCTGCCCGGTAAGGAAATCTCTTTTTAATTGCCATGATTATTTCTTCCTTTCGTATGGTGTGTTAGAAAGAGGAAGGCTGTAGCGTCTTTCTCCGTCAAATCTGCAATATGCATCCGCGATTGCAGGAGCAGTAGGGATGGATGTGATCTCTCCGATACCGATTGCTCCACAGGCAACATCCAGACCAGGTTTATCAATAACGATTGCTTCAATCTCAGGAACTTCGTGAGAACGGAAAAGTCCTAAGGAACCATATTTGTCAATTGGTTTACAGTTTTCATCGATTGGATACTGCTCTCTGAGTGCATATCCCATTGACATTACAACACCGCCTTCAATCTGACCTTCGCAGGAGAGAGGGTTGACAGCTTTACCAACATCATGTGCGGCAATCATTTTCTCAATCTTACCTGTCTTAGGATCAAGGATGCAGACCTGAGTTGCATATCCATAAGCAACGTGAGATATCGGATTAGGCACATCTGCACCAAGTGGATGAGTCTTAGCGAGATATTCTCCGTAGAAAGTTTCGCCAATCATATCTTTCATGGACTTACCGCTTTTTTTCGCTTCCATGAATTTTTCACATGCTCTGCGGCACGCTTCACCAGTTACAAGTGTCTGACGAGAACCGGAAGTTGTACCGGAATCAGGTGAAATCCATGTGTTGCTTCGCTCATAGACGATATCATCATGGGAAAGATCTGTATTTGTAACGATCATCTGTACAAGTACAGTACCAAGTCCCTGACCGATACAGGAAGCACCAGTGAAGATGTGAAGTTTTTCATCTTCTTCAACAATTAATTTTACACGTCCTGTATCCGGGATACCAACACCAACGCCGGCATTCTTCATAGCACAACCAAGGCCAACAGCCTTACCGGCCGCAAGTGCAGCATCATACTCTTCTTTGACAGCCTCCAGTGTCTCTACAAGACCTGTACAGTTATCTACAATCTGTCCGTTCGGAAGTACTTCGCCTGGGCGGATCGCATTGCGGTAATGAATCTCCCAAGGCGTAATGCCTACCTTGTCAGCCATCATGTTCAGAAGTGTCTCTGTTGCGAAACAAGTCTGTGTAACACCAAATCCGCGGAATGCTCCGGCAGGTGGGTTATTTGTATAGTAAGCAGTTCCTTCAATTTCAAAGTTTTCATAATGATAAGGTCCTGCTGCATGTGTACATGCACGTTCAAGAACCGGGCCACCAAGAGAAGCGAATGCACCTGTGTCAGATTTAACAATCGCTTTTACACCCTGGATCACTCCATTCTCATCGCATCCCATTGTCATATCCATGTAGAATGGGTGACGTTTCGGATGGACAAGCAAGGATTCCGCTCTGGATAATTTCATCTTGATCGGTTTCTTTGTTACGTAAGTAAGCAATGCACTTAAATGCTGAACAGTCATGTCCTCTTTACCACCGAAACCACCGCCGACTAATGCGTTCTGAACTTTTACTTTATCTGTTCCAAGCATAAGTGTAACTTCGTGCAATGTCTGGTGAGCAGACTGGTCTGTTGAATATACGAAAATGTCACCGTCTTCATCATAGAAAGAAACAGCACATTCCGGTTCAAGGAAAGCATGCTCAGTCCAAGGTGTCTCAAAGTGATGTGAGATCACGTACTTGGAATTCTTGATTGCTTCTTCCGCATTTCCGCGGCTGATGTGCTTATAAGCACATACGTTAGTCTCTTCTTCATCATAAACAAGAGGTGCATCCGGAGCGGCAGCTTCTTCCACTGTATGCACATGAGGAAGTACTTCATATTCAACTTTAATAAGTTTCTTTGCTTTTTCTACAGTTGCCATGTCAGTTGCAGCTACAAGGGCAATTGCATCTCCGAGATAATGTGTCAGTCCACCAACCGGAATCAGTGAATACTGATCATGTTTTAAGTGTCCGATCTTATTCTCCCCAGGAATATCATCGGCTGTTACAACCGCTTCTACACCAGGCAGAGCCTCGGCAGCAGAGGTATCAATAGAAAGTACGCGAGCTCGTGGATATTTACTACGAAGAGCAGCGCCATAGAGCATTCCTTCCGGATAATAGTCATCTGGATATTTACCTGTTCCAAGCACTTTTTCTTCAACATCTATACGAGAAACACGGGAACCAAGAGTCCAGCTAGGATCTCCGTCATCTGGTAAAACTCCTTCTTTCAGAATCTTAGCTGCCAGACGTACCGCGTCCATGATCTTAACATATCCTGTACAGCGGCAATAGTTGTTGCGCAGCGCATAGCGAATCTCATCATCGGTTGGTTCCGGATTTACATCCAAAAGTGCTTTTGTGCACATAACCATACCAGGAATACAGAATCCGCACTGTACAGCGCCTGCCTTCCCGTAAGCATAAGTGTAAACTTTCTGTTCCCAATCAGAAAGCCCCTCGACTGTGATGACATTCTTTCCGGCCAATGAATCTGTGTCAGGTACGCAGGATTTGCAAGTCTGTCCATCAATGATAACAGTACAGGCTCCACAAGCGCCTTCGCTGCAACCATCCTTTGCAGAGGTAATGTGCAGTTCATCACGCAGGAACCGTAACAGTTTCTGATTCTTTGAAGGTGAGACTTCCTGACCATTTACTATAAATGATGCCATGTCAGTTACTCCTTTCTTTGTGACAAAATCCCCAAAGAAAAATCTTTGAGGAGTATATGTTTGTTGTGTATTTTTAATTATATAAAGATACCTATGGTTATATTTTATCACATATTCAACAAAAAGCAACAACTATTCTAAAAAATTTTTTGACACCTAAAAATATTTTAGATATATGATATAAAAAATGCATATCAGGACAAAAAAAGGGAAGTACCGCAAAATGATACTCCCTTGTAATTATCTTATATAAATTGTTCTTAGAAACCAAAAAGATTTACAACGCGATTTTAATTATCGTGTTCTTCTTCAAATGGATCGTCGTAATCATCTTCATCATCGTAATCATCTCCACCGCGGGAAGCAATTGCGAGAATCAGTGAAATAACAGCAAGTACACCACTTACACCGGCTAAAATCAGAAGCTCGAATTCATCTCCATGTTTCAGGAAAGCAAAAACAGCACTACCGATATAGACAATCATCGGGATAAGGAATGCAAAAAGTGTATCACGGTTATTCATGATGAAGTATAACAGTGCAGTGACAAGCATACAAAGAGCAACAATGACATAATTCATGCCTGGAGCAGAAGTTACGTCAGCTCCTGATGTGCTGAGTCCTGTTACGAATCCTTTATAAATACAGAAACCAAATGCAAGCAGGGAAATGATTCCAAGGATGATGCGTCCAGGTCTGAAACGTGGATATTCGTCTACGTATTCATATTCATCATCATCTTCATCATCAGAGGATTTCTCATCATCATAGTCATCCATTTTTCTGGATTTTACATCTTCTTTTGCTTTCGCAGTTTCGGCTTCCTCTTTCTTTTTCTTCTTGGCAGCTTTACTGTCAGGGTCAGTTGCAAGCATATCTTCGTATCCCTTGCGAACTGCTTTTTCACGCTTATCACGGATTTCTTCCGCTGGAATGTTCCCATATTTCTGCTCTTCGGAATCATCAGTAGCATCAGTGGGAGCAGTGGCAGCTTTCTGTGCAGCGGCTTTGCGGGCTCTGGCTCTCTCCTTAAGAATACGTTCAGCTTCTTCTTCTGAAATCCCTTTGTCAGCAGCAAGGCGGGCAATCGCTTCTTTGCGGGCGCGGGCTTTTGCTTCTCTGCGGGCAGCTCGTTTCTCTTCAGCGGCACGGGCGGCGGCATCAGCTTTCGCTTTTTCTTCAGCAGCGCGGGCGGCAGCATCAGCTTTCGCTTTTTCTTCAGCAGCACGGGCGGCAGCTTCAGCTTTCGCTTTCTCTTCAGCGGCGCGGGCTTCAGCCTCAGCTTTTGCCTTCTCTTCAGCGGCACGAGCCTCAGCCTCAGCTTTTGCTTTCTCTTCTGCAGCTTTCTTGGCAGCGATCTTCTTTGCACGTTGTTTATCAAGGTTCCATTGCTTTTTACAGCTATGGCAGATTGCATATTCATTAAAGATTGGATCCCCGTTTTCGCTGGTGCCAATCTGCTTATTCTGCAAATCCAGGTCTTTTCCACATATTGGGCACTTCATATTAATCATGTACTCCTCTCTTTTGTATCAAAATATTTATAACAGATTTATTATAGCATCTTAAAAGAGGAAGAACAACGAAAAAAGTGTGTTTTACATAAAATGTTTTAGAAAAAAATCAAAATTGTGCAAGAATTTAGTTTAAATTCATAAGAAATGGTGGACTTTAAAAATTTAATGTGTTAAAATCAAAAAGTGGCCTGAGAAGGCAAAAGGTATTGTTATGGTTTATGGTATGCCGTAAGCCATCATATAATTAGCCGGTTGAGAAGGAGATTGTTTCGTATGAGTAAGAAGATCAGAACCGAGGCAGTAGATTATCTGTTTCAGGCAATCTTAAGCCTTGAGAATAAAGAAGAGTGTTATACATTTTTTGAAGACATCTGTACGATTAATGAGTTGCTTTCATTGTCACAGAGATTTGAAGTGGCAAGAATGCTCCGTGAACAGAAGACATATCTGGAGATCGCGGAGAAGACAGGAGCATCCACTGCGACAATCAGTCGTGTGAACCGTTCTCTTAATTACGGGAATGACGGATATGATATGGTTTTCAAACGTGTAGGGCTTGCTGAGGAAGAGAATGGAACGGAAGAATAACACTTGAGAATTAAACTTACAATAAGATACCTTTTATCAATCAAAAGATACAGCCTGTGAAAGATCCTGAAAAAGTCTTTCGCAGGCTGTATCTTGTTTTAAACAGAATTGTTTATTTCCCTTTCTTTTTCTCTTCGTTTTTTGAAGACTTGGAAGAGAGGTCATCAATGATCCGTTCAATGATCATTTTCTTGATATATACATCAAAACTCAAGCTGCATATAAATGCAAACTGCTGTAAGATCTCCTTATCTTCGCCATCAGCAAGATGAGT
>OIOR01000086.1_pt1 | contig 14976 bp, 13 predicted proteins | sample 1585601 | NCBI WGS metagenome assembly OIOR01 (sample SAMN02674597, study PRJEB24791) | human gut metagenome, SKBSTL013 | isolation source: stool | host: Homo sapiens | place: USA | reverse complement strand
CATCTGCTGTTACATTCATTGTTTTTATTTCAAATTCTGTATAGCTTTTTCCATATCCAAAGCAATATAGAGGCATCACACCAAATGTATCAAAATAGCGGTATCCGACATAGATTCCATCACTGTAATATTCGTCGTCAAGATTTCCATCCCTGTGGCTAAATGTTGCAGAGGATGGATAATCCTCATAAGATCTTGCCCATGTATCAGTCAGCTTTCCTGAAGGAATCGTCTTGGCAGTCAGCACATCAGCAACTGCATAACCTCCCATATTTCCTGTCTGTCCCACAAGCATAATTGCCTGTACACCTTCAATTGCCTTCAATGAAGTCAGATCAATGACTCCACCTACATTCAAAAGAACAATACAGTTCTTATAGTGTTCTGTCATAAAACGGATATTCTGAAGTTCTCTGTCGCTGAGATAATAATCTCCCTTCTCTGCCCTGCGGTCTTTTCCCTCTCCGGAATTTCTAGAAATTACATAAATTGCCGCATCCGCTTCTTTTACATCCACTTCTGTAATCTCCGGCTGTTCCGGTTCCTCAAAAGGGTTCTCGAAGGCATATAGCATCGATGGTTTTCCTGTTTTCTCTGTAAATTCATTTAACTTTTTCACATACGCTTTCTGCGCATCCGTATAAAGTCTGTCATACTGATCCAGCCAGCCTTCTGTTACAAATTTAAATCCTGCACGCTCAAGCCCTTGTGCAATCGAAATGTTTTCACGTACATTTACATCACCGGATCCTGTTCCTCCTTTGATCGTATGTCTTGCTCCTGTTCCGAATAATGCAATCTTCTTTGTACCAGCCTGAAGTGGAAGGACTCCGTCATTTTCCAAAATTACCATACACTCGCCTGCGAGGCGGCGCACTTCTTCCTGATGTTCTATCTCATAATTCTGTATTTCATCTGTTTTTAACGCATCTATCTGTGTCATATACAATTCCTCTTTTCTGTCTATTATTATAATTGTAATAATAGAAACGTCAAATGTCCACCCCCTAAAAAATGATCTTTTTCACGCTATCCTCTCACCTTTTATTATTTTTGTTAATATCTACTATACCAATCGATTATCTTCCGGAAATATCGATAAATTTTAACAAGTTTTTTCTCTTTTCAGGTTGCGTGTGAAAGTTTTTATGGTATAATTATTCGTATGAACATAGGTGTCAGGTTTCGCTATTTCCTGATACCTTTTTCAAATTTGACTAAAGGAAAGAGGGAGATTTTATGCAGTCAAACATTATTGTAACCGCTGTCGTTGTTATTTATCTTCTTGTTATGTTATTGATCGGTTATCTGTCATCTAAAAAGATTGAATCCAACACAGACTTCGTTGTTGCCGGAAGACGACTCGGACCATTTTTGATGGCCGGAACGCTTGCTGCTACTGAGATCGGAGGAGGAAGTTCTCTCGGTGTTGTTCAGCAGGGCATGGAAAGTCACGGACTCAGTGCCGCATGGTACATTATCACAATGGGATTCGCTTTTGTGATCCTTACATTCCTTGCACCAAAATTCCGTGCAGCAATGGTAAAAACTGTTCCTGAATATTTTCGCCGTCGTTATGGAAAACCTTCAGGAATCATTACATCTTTGATCATGTTCGTTCCATTGATCGGACTAACAGCCGGACAGTTTATCGCATCTTCCGTTATTCTGTCTACTATGCTGAATCTGAATTATAAAACAGCCGTTCTGATCGTAGGTGTCGTTGTAACAATTTATGCGATCATGGGTGGTCTTTGGAGTGTTACACTTACTGACTTTGTTCAGGTATTCCTGATCGTGATCGGAATGATCATCGCACTTCCATTTGGAATGAATCTTGCCGGTGGATGGGACAATGTTGTAGCTAATGTTCCTGCTGAAACATTTGACATGTTTAAAGGTTATAATGTAATGGATGTTATCAGTTTAACAATCATGTATGTTGCTACATTTACTGTAGGACAGGAAGCTGTATCCAGATATTACGCTGCAAGAGACGGAAAAGCAGCAAGACAGGGATCTGTCCTTGCTGCGATCGTAAACTTTATCTACGCTTTTGTTCCGACACTTATGGGAATCATCGTACTTGCACTGATCAACATGGGCAAATTCAATGCTGCGGACTTCCAGGATGTTGGTGCCCGTTATGCACTTCCGGTTCTTGCTATGGAAGCAATGCCGGCAATTATCTGCGGATTGTTATTTGCAGGTATCGTATCTGCCACAATGTCAAGTGCTGACTCAGACCTTCTTGGTGCCGGATCGATCTTTGCAAATGATATTTACAAGATTGTAATTAAGCCTAGCGCATCTGATAAAGAGATCATGATCGTAACTCGTGTTACAATGGCAGCTGTAGGTGTTTTTGCTACTCTGATTGCATTATTTAATACTTCAAGTATTGTTACAATCCTGATGTTTGCCTTCACCCTTCGTGCCGCAGGTTCTTTCTTCCCATATGTTCTCGGACATTACTGGAAAGGAGCTTCCCAGGCAGGAACCATGGCTTCTCTGATCGCCGGAACTATTGTTGTAGTATATCTGGAGCATGTTTCCAAAGGAAATCTGTTCGGTCTGCACTTCAATCAGCCGATCGTACCTGGACTGGTTGCTGCGTTGATCGCATTCCTTATCTTCTCACTGGTTATGCCTCCAAAGAAGCAGACAACAGAGCTTGCACCTGAAGAGTAATTCTTGAGAATCATACACAAAGCATAAATCTATCAGGATATTAAAGATCAAATTTAAAAAATAGCAGACATAAGAAACAGCAAGGCTACTGCCAAAAGCATTATTATTAAAATGCTTTCCCGACAGTAACCCTGCTGTTTCTATTTTTGTTTGGATTTCTCTTTTTGTTCAGATTTCTCTTCTTATTTAAATTACTTTATGCTCCAGCCATTTTCTGCTGTGGAATCGCCAGGTGAAAATAATACTTCTGACCGTCCAGTCCGCAAACATTCCGATCCATACTCCCATCGGGCCAAATCCCATTACACGGATCAGAAATACACACAGGCAGAATCTGCATGCCCACATTGTACAGCAGGATGTAATCATGGAAAATTTTGCATCTCCTGCTGCTCTCATGCCATATGCCGGGATAAACGACATAATCCATACAAGCGGTTTTACAATTGTGATCCACATTACCATATGGAAACACATCTTCGCACTCTCCGGTTCCATACCGCCGAGAATCGTAATTGGTTTCGTCAGTGCAAAAACAATCACACAGCTCGCAGCCATAACGATCTCAGCAATCACGCAAAGCTTTTTGATGTAATAAACTGCCTCATCCTTCCGGTCAGCTCCCAGACATTGACCTACAATTGTCATCAATCCGATTCCGACTCCGATACCACCGATTCCGTTCAGATTCTCCAGAATGTTCGTCATTGCCTGCGCAGCGATTGCTGTTGTTCCAAGTGTTGATACTGTGGACTGAATCGCCAGCTTTCCTAACTGGAACATACTGTTCTCCACACCGGATGGAATTCCGATTCCAAGGATCCTGCGGATCATTCTCCAGTCTGGACGGATTTTCAGATAATCTCGTACCACAATTGGCTGACGATCCTGACGAAGCTCTGCCAATACTACAACTGCACAGAAAATACGTGAGATCAAAGTTGCCAGTGCAGCTCCCGCGACTCCCATATGGAAGCCCCAGATCATAATTGCATTTCCGACAATATTCATCACGTTTGATACCATTGAGATGAGCATCGGATCTCTCGTGTTCTCCTGTGCCCTGAAGATCGATGCCGCTGCATCATACGCCGCAATAAACGGAAATGATAATGCAGTGTAGAAGAAATAGATTTCAGATGCTCTCATAACATCTGCTTCAACTGCTCCAAAAATCAGGCGAAGCAACGGTTTCTGGAAAATAAGACAAAATGCACTGACAGCTACTGATATAAATGTGATAATAAACAGTACCTGTCGTGCAGACTCATTTGCCCGTTCTTTATTCCCCTGTCCAATGTACTGGGCGCAGACGATCGCGCCTCCGGCTGCCAATGCGGAAAATGCCTGGATCACTAATATGTTAATGGAATCCACCAGTGATACCGCTGAAATTGCCGCTGATCCCACATTACTAACCATCATCGTATCCGCGGTACCCATGATGGAATTCAATAACTGTTCCAGTATGATTGGTACTAAAAGAGCACGGATCATCTTGTTGCTGAACATATGTTGTTGATTTATGTTCGCGTTCATTTATACTCCCCCTGATCTTGTTACTACTTAGATTGTCTTTTTACATTACGACTTAGTATACACCCGGCGAATGTAAAATTTCTATACTTTAACCTGTTTCTATTTGAGTACAATTAAATAGAACTAGAAAAAAGATCTTCATGCCAAACATTTTAAGTCTGCATGAAGATCTTGTCTCTTACTCTTTATTAACTATTCTTCTTATTCCAGAATGGTTGTATCCTCAACTTTATCTACCTGAGCTTCTTTCTTCTCTGTAAGCTTTTTAATTCCCTGAATTGCTACGATTACTCCAAGGATAAGAAGCAGAACAGCAAAGATCAGCTGTAATGTATTTCCAAGGCTCAGACCTGTTGTCATAAACTGACCTCCCAGTTTACAGATTGTCATTCCAAGTGCTGTAAATGTTACTGCCATCATAAAGACCATTGGAATCCAGAGCATTGCTCCCTGGCGTTTTGTCTTCTTAAGGAATACTGCACATGCAATCAGTGCAAGTACTGACAGAAGCTGGTTTGCTGATCCAAACAGTGGCCAGATTTCTGCATATCCAACCTTTGCAAGTAAGTATGCAAGTACCAGTGTAATAACTGTTGAGAAATATTTATTGGTTGCTACTTTCTTGTACAATGGCAGATTATCCATATCTGTGTCATCATCGATAAAGAATTCCTGGAAAGAAAGTCTTCCGACACGTGCAACGGAATCAAGTGATGTCAATGCAAATGCTGATACTGCAAGGTTGATCAGTGTAAATACAAGTGAATGCGGTAAGCCGATCACTTCAAGGAAGTTTGCGATTGCTCCTGCAAAAATCTGTGGCTGTGTTGTCAGTCCCTGTGCTGCTGCCTCACCATCAGCGAAGGAAGCAACTGCGATCAGTGCGATTACAGCAAGCATACTTTCCATGATCATTGCTCCGTAAGATACAGGGAGCATGTTCTTCTCACTCTTAATCTGCTTAGAAGCAGTTCCTGAAGATACCAGTGAATGGAATCCGGATACAGCTCCACATGCAATTGTTACAAACAGAATTGGGAACATATAACTTCCATCTACATTGAAGCTTGTAAAAGCTTTCAGGTTACAGGATGGATTTGCTACAAATACTCCGACAACTGCTGCTGCAATCATAAAGATCAGCAAGTAACTGTTCAGGTAATCACGTGGCTGAAGCAGCATTGTTACCGGTGCGACACTGGCAATCAGAATATAAATAAAGATCAGGATATGCCATGTCTCTCTTGTCAGATACATTGGAAAATAAAGTCCAAGCGCTACCGCTGCGACAAGCATAACAATTGCAATAGCTGTGTTAACCCATTTATTCAGTTTTGCATATTTCAAAATGCAACCAAGTGCTACGGCTTCTACAATGAAAAGCATGGATGTTGTTGCCACAGCACCATTTGCTGCTACTTTACTTACAGTTCCTGCGTCATCAGCTACGAATCCGTTGAATGTTCCTGCAACTACATCCGCAAATGCAGCAACAACAAGAATACAGAATAACCAGCAGAATAACAGGAATAATTTCTTTCCAAGTTTACCGATATACTCTTCGATAATGTAACCGATTGTACGTCCTTTGTTCTTTACAGAAGCATACATAGATGCAAAATCCTGTACCGCTCCGAAGAAAACACCTCCGATCAGAATCCACAAAAGTACCGGAAGCCATCCAAAGATTGCTGCCTGGATTGGTCCGTTGATCGGGCCTGCTCCTGCGATAGATGCGAACTGATGACCAAATACGATATTCGTATCTGCCGGCACATAATCTACGCCGTCTTCCAGCTCATAAGCAGGAGTCTTTGCATTCGGGTCAATTCCCCATTTCTTCTCAAGATATCTTCCATAGAAAAGATATCCTCCACCTAATACAACGATGGCAATGACCATCATTATAACTCCGTTCATTTTCTTTCCTTCTTTCTTAACTATGATTCAGATGCACTCATCAATAAATAGATCGCACTCTGTTTTTATGTTAAGAGTTTAGCACTTCATCATGCTAAATTCAAGAAGGATTTTATATAAATTTTATATTTTTTTAAGATTTTGGATAAACATATTGCACAAGAGGGTTTTTATTGGTTTTCTTATTCCACACTATTTCGCTCGAACCATCTGCACAGTCGATACGATAATCAATATTATCATCACTCCAAGCATCATATACATCGGCCAGATTGGATATCCTTCCACAAGACTGCTGACTCCAACATCAATCAGCAGGGCAGTAACCAGAACCTTAATCCCGCCCATCATTATCATGGCAATCTTATACAATCTTTCTCTGTTCTCTTCTGTAACAGCCACCGGGAAATTCCAGATTGCCGGAATTCTTTCCATCAATGAGAGGAATAACAACAGAAACGCGGCAAGAACTGGTTCAAATACAAGGTTTCTTTTGCTTCCATAACTATCTGCCACTCCTGCTGCATTAAAATGTGTCGGTACTGTATCAGGAATCCTGCTCCAGATGCTGATAAGAACAATAATGTAAGTAAGTAGCATGATTGCGCTAATTATAGTTGAAACTCTGCTGATTTTCTTCATAACATATTCACCCTTTTATTCCGCATCAAAATCTGTCTCAAACACGCCTTCCGGTGTTCGCATTGTCAAAATCCCCAGGTTGAAATCTTCATCCTGAATCGTGATATGATACTCAAAAATCACATCATCTTCGAACTTGGATAACAATACATAACTTCCATTCTCTTTTCCGTCAATCTGATCACAGATGTCATTGTATACATCTTCTCCGGAGATTGCTCTCGGATAACCACTTGCTTTAATTTTTGCTTCGATTGCTTCGTATAATTCTTTCATCTTAATTTACCTCACCTTTTTATGTTGTTTCAACATCACTGTTTCAATATTTTTTCATAACCTGCCTCTGCCACAAATTGTTCCCTGTTTTATTTTGACCAGGTCGGTTCTTCATCTCCTGTATAATTAAACCGTCCGTCATTTTTCTCTTCTAGTGCTTTAATCATATGATATGTATACTCATTATACGGTGTCGGAATTCCAAGTTCCTTTCCCATACGGATCAGTGCACCTGAAAACATATCAATCTCTGTGTGTCTTCCTGCATCCAAATCCTGCAAAGTAGAATAACGCGCAGATGGCGGTACTGCACTTCCACGCCCGGAAGACGCCTCAGTCTTACTCAGATCGATTCCTTTCGCCTGCGCAATTGCTTCCAGTTCTCCTTTCAGTCCATCACTGATTGCCTTCATATGCACACTGTCACGGTAACATCCAACTCCCGCGCCGAGAATTGCCTGTGGCAGATTGTTACAGACATTCAGCCGAAACTTGCTCCACATCTCTTCTCTTGCATACTCTGTCGCCCGGAAATGGATTCCGGTATCCTTAAACAGTTCTTCAATTGCCCTGATGCGATCACTATCGTAAGGTGCAGTAAGTTCGCCAAAAATAATTCCGATTGTTGTCTCAGGATCAAAATGATAGCCATCTTCTTCCTTATGTGAAGCGACCTTGATCACTGCCGGAAGAAGATGCTCCACTCCTACTTTTTCTGCAATAATCTCTTCACTGTCTACCCCGTTCATCAGACTCATAATTACAGTATTCTCCGTGGTTGCTTTCTGAATACTTTCCAATGCCGCCGAAAGTGAGCCATACTTCAATGCAACAATCAGTAAATCGACAGCGTCTGTTTCTCCGGGGTTCCATACTTTGGGATGGTATATTTTTCCGTTAATTGTGCATCCATTCTGTTTCAGTCTCTCTGCTCGTTCTCCTTCTGCGATCACTCCAAGCTCTATGTCATTTCTGCTCGATAATCCCCAGATTACATAAGAGCCTACTGCTCCGGCACCGAGGACTGCCACTTTCTTAATTTTCATTCATTTCTCCATTTCTTATCCGATCAGGACTTTTTTGCCTTCAAAAGCGAAACCATAATGATGTATTCTTTCCTGCTCTTTGCACTATACAAAGATGCTGTTCGCAGTACTTTGCGAACAGCAATCACTCGTAAGTATTATACACTATCTTTCCCCAAAGAAACAGTACTATCTTACTCTTCCATCAGATCCGCCATCTGATACTTTGTCAGATCAACCTTTCCATCTACTACTTCCACACCGTCTTCTCTCAAAAGCTTTGCCTGTACATCTGCTCCGCCAAATGCAAATGCTCCGGCAAGCTCGCCTTTCGCATTCACAACACGGAAACATGGAATGTGATCTGGATCTGGATTCTTATGAAGCGCATTTCCAACTGCTCTTGACATCTTTTCATTTCCTGCCATCTTCGCAACCTGTCTATAAGTTGCCACATGCCCTTTTGGAATCCGTTTTACAGCTTCATAAATTCTTTTTGTAGGACTGTCTGTCACAAGATCATAGCTCTCACCGATCATCCGTTCAATATCCTTGTCCGGAACAGATCCATCCAGAATAATTGTGTTCCAATGCTCTTTATTCTGATGATATCCAGGAATTACCGATGGATACGCTGCACGCCAGAAATCCCTCCATCTCGGATCCGTCTTTACATTCAAATGGATCAATTCGTCTTTTTCGTAAATCCACAAAAATATCTTTTTACCTGGCTTTACACGGATCACCTGCCATCGTTGGTCTTTAAAAGGCCTGTCTTCATAGCTGTCCGGGAAAGTTAATCCATAGGCAGCAGCTTCTTCTCTTGTTTTCATCTCATCTTACCTCTCATATTTTCATTTACGTAATTATTTTCCAAACCGGAAGGACAGATAATAGACATAATCATTCTTCTCCCTAAAATTTCCCTGCTCCATTTCTTTTACCGGAATTGCTTCCAATCCATCTTCTCCGTAAATCAATGCCATCAGACCCTGTTCTGTATCCCGCTGAATCGGAACTTCACCTTCCACTTGTGTCGCACTTCTTCCATAATATTCTCTGTTTTCTACATTTTCCAGAATCGGAAAATCTGTAGAACATTTGGAATAATCGTCTGCTATGATCAATTTCACTCGAAACAATTCAAAATCCGGTATCACAGCAATCACACCTCTTTTAGCCGATTCGATCCCATCATAGTCCAAATCTGCCACTTTACTTTTATTAATCAATTCTCCCGCCTGATACTCTGACAAATAAATTGTCAATGTCTTATACTCTTCTTTTGCATAAAAATTAAAAAGATATGCCCCATCTGCTCCCGACAATAATTCTGCGGTTTTCATTTCTGCACTTGTCCGGTCAACTGCTGTAATATAATTCTTCGGCTGCATCACCTTATGAACGAAAACTGCTCCTAAAACCAGAACCATGATCACTGCAAATGTCGTTACCACTGCTAAAATGCTCTTTAAATTTTTCTGTTTCTTTTTACTGTCTTTCGTAACTTGTATAATGTTGTCTTCTGACTTTTTTTCTACATTTTCTGCGTCAATATCCTCCCCTGCAAGAAATTCATTTATGCTGATTCCCAATATCTCACATAGTTCCATATAAACCGACACATCAGGTAAGCAAATGCCTCGTTCCCATTTTGATACTGATTTGTCACTCATATTTAATTTTTCTGCAAGCTGTTTCTGCGTCATTCCCAGGGCTTTCCGTTTCCCTGCAATATATTTTCCGATTTTAACAAGATCCATACGCTTCACCTACTTTCTGTTTATACTAAGCATAAAGGATATTTCCCAAAATGAACACCCCTTTGGAGTAGAATTTGACACCTATTCTTTTTTCTTGCATATTTTAAACGAGAATCTTATATCACTCTGGAGGATTTATGAAAAAGAAATTGATTTCCGTAATACTCGCTTCTGCTCTGACTGTTGGACTGTTATCAGCCTGCGGTTCTGATTCTTCCAAAGATAATGATGCAAATTCCAAAATCGACACAACAGAAACCGGCTCCAACACAACCAAATCAGATACCAGTTCTGCTCCTGTCTCTGTGACATTGAACGAGGTAGCCCATTCTATTTTCTATGCCCCTATGTATGTTGCCATTGAAAATGGATATTTTGAAGATGAGGGAATTGAACTCACTCTCGTAACTGGTTTTGGAGCCGACAAGACAATGACTGCTGTCATCTCCGGTGAAGCTGATATTGGATTCATGGGATCAGAAGCATCCATCTACACATATAACGAAGGTGCTAACGATTCTGTCGTCAACTTTGCCCAACTGACTCAGCGCGCCGGTAATTTTCTTGTTGCCAGAGAAGAGATGAAAGATTTTAAGTGGACTGATTTAAAGGGGAAAGATGTTCTTGGTGGTAGAAAAGGTGGTATGCCGGAAATGGTATTTGAATATATTTTAAAGAAAAATGGAATTGATCCACAAACAGACCTCAACATCAACCAGGGAATTGATTTTGGTTCCACTGCTGCCGCCTTTTCAGAGGGAAGTGGAGACTTTACTGTTGAATTCGAGCCAAGTGCAACCGCTTTGGAAATGGAAGGAAAAGGATATGTTGTAGCCTCACTTGGTACTGACAGCGGCTATGTTCCTTACACTGCCTACAGCGCAAAGAAGAGCTATCTCGACAAACATCCTGAGATTATCCAATCCTTTACAAATGCGCTTCAAAAAGGTATGGATTTTGTTCAGATTCACACGCCAGAGGAGATTGCTTCCGTGATTGCCCCTCAATTTTCTGAAACAGATCTTAAAACCATCACAGCGATTGTAAACCGTTATTATACACAGGACACCTGGAAAGCAGATCTTATATTTGAAAAAGAGAGTTTCGAGCTGCTTCAGGATATTCTGGAAAGTGCCGGTGAACTGGATTCACGCGCTCCTTATGAAAAACTTGTCACAACTGAATTTGCCAAAAAAGCTATGGAATAAATCATTTCTTGCAGAAGAAAACGCATTCCACTATAATAAAAAGGAAGCCAGACTTCTGGCTTCCTTTTTTCAAAAACGCAATAGCAAAACAAATTACTTTTTTCGAAAGGACATTGTATTACTATGATTGATAAAAAACTGATTCCTTACGGGGGACTTAAGAAAGAACCATTTTCAGGTACACATCATGGAATGCGCTATTTCTTTCGCGGAGATGACGGAAAAAGCAGCACAACCTTCACCGTATTCATTTATCCAGAACCGTGGTGCTTTGAAGATACACCGGAAGAAGAGAAAGAACAAAAGACATTTCCGCTCTCCGATGAGGGAATGGATGAAGCCATTGCCTGGCTTTTCGAACGCTTTGAAACTGAGAAATCCAAATGGTTGAATGCGAGCCGCGATGCAATGCACATTGTGAATAATCAGACCTTCTGATTATAATCCCCAAACATCTTCTTCATATGAACATTCATAATATAATAATACATCGCGATCAGGAGGCCTCCTGCCAGCACCCATGCAGCCGGGCTGGCCAGGCAAACACCAAGATAACTTCTCTCTCTTGCTGCGATCCGTGCTACCACACCTCTTCCGATCAGTTCAGCAACACCGGCCATCATCGGCAGCAGTCCGTATCCGAGTCCCTGGATTCCATTTCTGTAGATATTCACAATTGCAAGCGGAATAAAGAAAAATCCGATACATTTCAGATAGATATCCACAGAACTCATGATAATATCCACATCCTCTGAGACAAACAGATAGGTCATGTATTTTCCTACTGTCATGATAAATGTTGCTGCTACAAGAGAGTAACTGATACCAAGAATCGTACACGCCTTGAAACCTTGACGGATTCTTGGTACATTTCCGGCTCCGATATTCTGGGCTCCGTAAGTTGCCATTGTTGTTCCCATCGCTACATATGCCTGTGTCACAACCTGCTCAATCTTACTTGCCGCAGTAAATGCCGCCACAAGCGTAGATCCCAAAATATTCAGGGCAGACTGAACCATCATAGTTCCAATTGCCGTGATAGAATATTGCAATGCCATCGGAAGTCCGATCTTTAACTGGATCGCGCAAATCTGCCCGCCAACATGCCAGTCTTCCTTTTTCAGATGAAGAAGCGGAATCTTCCACATAATATAAATAAGACAAAGTACACCTGATATGCCCTGTGCTACTACCGTCGCGATTGCCGCACCCGGTGCGCCCATCTGAAATACAATGATTAAAACCAGATCCAACACGATATTCAGCAACGCACTGATAATCAGAAAGTACAATGGAATCTTACTGTTTCCTAATGCTCTTAAAATACTGGATAACAAGTTATAAAGCATCTGCGCCAGGATTCCTCCGCTGACGATCATAATATACTTATATGCATCTGCAAAGATATCAGACGGCGTGTGCATCAGATGTAACAGCGGTTTCATAAATAACATAAAGGTAACCGTAAGAAACAGTCCGATCAAGAATGAGAGGATTCCTGCCCCCGCAACGGTGCGCCGCATCCCCTGCATGTCTCCTGCGCCAAACTTCTGTGCTGTGAGAACAGTAAATCCGGCTGTCATTCCAACTACAAATCCATAGATCAGAAACATGATTGTTCCTGTGCTTCCAACTGCTGCAAGCGCTTTCGTTCCAACGAACTTACCTACGATCACAGCATCCGCCATATTATAAAACTGCTGGAAAACATTTCCAAGAAAGATGGGAAATGTAAAACTTAAGATCATCTTCATCGGGCTTCCAACAGTCATATCATTCTGTACTGATTTCATTTTGCTCCTCCTTTTCCGTATTTATCAGTGACTACATACATAACACATCCCGTCCGTTGATTACTGTTCACAAGAATTGTTTCGCAACCAACGGACGGGATGTGTTTTTGAAAAACGTGCTTATTATATACTAGTTTTTCCCTGATGTAAATATCCTGAAAAGGAGTTTTTACATTTCTTTCAAAACGTAACGGTTCACTCAAAAATCATCTATATGGGAAGATGCTATTCCAGGAACAGCACTTCTTCCTCCACCAGCTCCAGCGCATCCGGCATTCCTTTTTCCCGGATCTTCTCCTGATTCTCTCTCTGCACAAACCAGGAGATCACAGACGGATCTGCCGTTTCATTTGCAGGTTTCAGATAATAATTATCTTCGAAAGGGAGTGCTGCCTTACTCTCTAATAGAAATGGAATCTGATTCTTTCCACCTTCTCCCCAGATCGGGACAAAATCATGCGCACGATAACCGATATAGTTGATATTTTCTGGGATATTTCTTTGCTCTGTACACAACGTAATCCCCCAGTCTGTCAGTTCTGCGGTATGCTCATCCACATAAACTGCTCTTGTGAAATTCTTGCATCCAGTCAGCCGTGCCGCTTCTTTTCTCTGCGGATTCTGGAACAATTCTTTCGTCTTCCCTGCTGCCACAATCTGCCCCTGGTCGATGATCAGCAGTTCTTCACTGAACCGGTACACTTCATCTCTGCTGTGAGACACCATGATCACAGTACCCTCATAATCTTCGAAAAGCTCCTGTAATTCCTGCTGCAGACGGTCCTTCAGATACATATCAAGTGCTGAAAATGGTTCATCTAAGAGAATCACATCTGGTTTATAAGCCATGATTCTCGCAAGGGCTACCCTCTGCTGCTGACCTCCGGAAAGCTCTGCCGGGAATCGTTTTTCCAGTCCTGTTAGCTGAAATTTCTCAATCATCTCACGCACACGCTTTGCATTCTCCTGCTTTTTCCCTTTTAATCCGGCGGCGATATTCTTTTCCACCGTCATTGTCGGGAAAAGTGCATAATTCTGAAACAGATAGCCAATGTTACGCTTCTGCGGTTTTAAATTCACTTTATTTTCGCTGTCATAAACTGTCTTTCCTTCAATTTTGATCAATCCGCTCTCCGGCGGCTCGATTCCTGCAATACTCTTTAGTGTCATGCTCTTTCCACATCCGGATGCGCCGAGGATTCCGATTCGTTTAGAATCGCTTTTAAAGTCTATGTTCAGCTCAAATGTATTCAGTTTTCTCTGAATCTTTACTTCTATCGCCATCTCTTACCACCTCTTGACATTCTTCATTTTCTTGCCCGAGATCAGATTCATCAGGAAGATCACCAGGAATGCAATCACCATGACAATCGCAACCCACACACCTGCAGTCATATAGTCTCCGTCCTGAATGACCATTGCGATCTTCTGCGAGATTGTTCCTGTCTTTCCCGGAATATTTCCGGCAAGCATAGATGTCGCTCCATATTCTCCGAGTGCTCTGGCAAATGTAAGAATCGTTCCGGATGCGATTCCAGGTCCTGCGGTCGGGATCACTACTTTCCAGAAGATTTCTGTATCTGACATGCCGAGTGTCCTTCCTGCATAGATCAGATTCACATCGATCTGTTCCATCGCTGCACGGGCATTTCTGTACATCAGCGGAAATGAAATTACTGTGGCAGCAATGATACATCCAAGCCATGTCTGTACTACTTTGATTCCAAAATTTTCAAATAAAAAGATTCCAAACGGTCTTCTCCTGCTGAAGATCAGTAACAGAAAGAAGCCGGCCACTGTCGGCGGAAGTACCATTGGCAAGGTCAGTATTCCATCTATAATAGCCTTTTTCCCCGGAGTTGTCTTCACAACCTTACGTGCCGCATAGATTCCAAGAAAAAAGGAAAATATCGTAGCTACGATTCCCGTTTTTATTGATATAAATAATGGGCTCCAGTCCAGATTCTTCAGGATTTCCATCATTTCATCCATTCTATCATTCACTCTCCTTTACAACTATAAGAAAAAGGCTGTCCGAAACTTTTCATTTCTGGCAGCCTCTGCTGTTACTGTTCACACGATGTGCGACCAGCAACGCATCTCGCCATTTTAAATCGCC
>OIOR01000085.1_pt1 | contig 14995 bp, 10 predicted proteins | sample 1585601 | NCBI WGS metagenome assembly OIOR01 (sample SAMN02674597, study PRJEB24791) | human gut metagenome, SKBSTL013 | isolation source: stool | host: Homo sapiens | place: USA | reverse complement strand
TAAGTTTGCAGAAAAACAAAATATTTCCGCGCATCCTGCAATAGTGACCCGAAACATGGTTGTTGCAAGAGTGAATCAGTTGTGTTCTGTATCAAAAACAGCCCACAGACGGCAAGGCCAAAGCCTCCCATCTGTGGGCTGTTCTGGTAAAATATGGTTCAATCGCCCAGTTCACGGATCTCGTTCTGGATCAGCCGCCCGGCCGCGCGGGCCAGCTGGTCCATGCCGCGGATGCGTGCCATATTTTTGCCGTAGATCTGCGCGGCGGCACCGGCGCTGCTGTCCTCGCCCATAAAAACAGCAGACACCCGCACGCCCTGCCGCTGTAAGGTGCGCACCTGCGCGGCGGTGTCGGCTACACCGGCGGCGTCCTCGTAGGCGCAGCCCAGTGGGTTCTGTGCCGTGGGCGGGATGCGGCGGCTGTCGTTGGGGCTGGCATCGGTCAGCAGGATCATCAGGTGGCGCGGGGCGGGGCCGGGGGCGTACCGGATCAGGTCGCCCGCCGCCCGCAGCGCCAGACCGTCCCGGTTCCAGCCCGAGGCAAAATAGCGGAAAATGTTCTGCCGGTTCTTGTCCGTAAAACTTTTCAGCACCCGCAGCACCGTGTAGCCCCGCAGACTGCTGAAGGCGCTTACCCGCACCGGAATGCCACAGTTGGCCAGACTTTCGGCCAGAATAACACCCTGCGCCGCGATCACTTCCTGACAGTGCAGGCGGGAAGCGGAAGCGTCCAGCAGCAGATCCACTGTAAAGGCGGGGCAGTTCTCCTCCTCCGGGCACAAAAACACCCGGTCATCGTTCAGGTAAGGGGCACGCCACACCCGCCCGGCGCACAGATCACCGCTGCGTGCCACCCGCTGGTCGGGCTGCTGATGCACCAGAATGCAGTTGCGGATCTGCTCGGTAAGGCGCAGCACCACGCTGCGGTGCAGCTCCTGATTTTTGGCATAGTAGGCGCGGTTGCGTTCGGCCTGCAATTCGGCCTGCTGTGCCAGCTGCCGCGCCTCCGGGGTGGGTGCCTGCGCCGGGCTGGGTACACCGGCGCTGAACCACAGATGACAGCCCAGATGCACCCCGGTGCACAACTCCTGCTCGGCCTTGCGCAGCTGCTCCGGCGGGTAGAAACAGCGCCCGAAGCAGCTTTCAATGTAGGCGCGATCCTGCGCGGCGCGCTGCTTCAGGGTAATGTTTGCCCGGCGCTTGTCCACCGCCAGCCCGCTGCCTGCGGCATCCACCGCGCCGGAATGCTCCACCGTCACCCGGTCGGTCTTGATCATCTGGGTGGGCATGGCTTTGGTAGCCAGCTTTGCCCAAAAGCCCTGTAGCCGCAGGTGCAGCGCGGGCTTTTGGCGCACCTTGCCGTCAAACAGGGCGAACTTTGCAAACAACGCCAGCAGGTCGTTTTTGAGCAACGCTGGCTCCGGTATGTTCTCCGGTGCCAGCGCTGCGGCAAGGCTGCTCTCGTAAGGAGTCATGACCGGAGCGGTGCGTCCCAGCACCTTGCGCCAGCGTGCAGCCTGCATGGTGTACACCAGCTGGTTTTTCGCCATCCACTCCTGCCGCGAAAGCTTGTACTGAATGGCAAAAAAGTAGTCCGCGTGGGCAAACCGCAGCGCTTCCAGCACCGGGCGGCGGGGCAGCTCCAGCCGGTAGGCGGCGTTTTCTAAGTACAGCCACGCCATATCGTCCAGCATGGGCTGGCGCGTGTCGCCCTCCCATGCGGAAAAAATGTCCCGGATCAGCGCGTCACCGTAGTATTTGTGCACCAGTCCCACGATGCAGTTCATGTAAAAATCAATGGTGCCGTCCGTGTTGCGGGCCAGAAACAGCGGCTCGAAGCCGTAAGCACCAGCAGCGGCCCAGACCTGATTGGCCGCACGCCGCTCCTGCGCGGTGTAGCTTTGGGCGTCCATCAGGCAAACAGCTTTCCGGCATCCAGCTTGGCCGGGATGCGCGCGGCGATTACGTCCCGGATCAGTCCCTGCTCGTAGGAGTCAAAGGCCTTGTTGGTGATGCCCATATCCAGCGCCGCCCCGGCGGGGATGCCCCTGCGGATCAGCCGCAGCGCGTCCAGCATACCGCGCAGATCCAGCGCCTTGGTGGAGATCTCGGCACTGTCGCACTTTTTCTGCAGGTCCAGAAACAGCAGTGCGAACTGGTGCACATACTTTGCGGCAAGATCCGGGAACTGCGCCCGCAGCAGCTTTTCCAGATTATCTTGGGTGATGGTGGGCATCTGCACCACCGCAAAGCGAGAGGTGAGCGCTTCGTTCAGCTCCCGGGTGCCCGCGTAGCCGTAGTTCATGGTGGCGATGAAGCGGGTCTCCTCGGCCAGCGGGATGCGCTCGTAGCCGGGCACATCGATGGCGCGGCGGAAATCCAGTACCGCGTGCAGCACCGCCAGCGCCTCGTTTTTGGCCATGTTGATCTCGTCCAGCACGCCGAAGCCGCCGCACTGTGCGCAGCGGTACACCGGCCCGGGACGGAACACCACCTGCCCGCCCGCAAAGGTATCCATGCCGATGAGGGAGGCGGCGTCCATGTTTACATGAAAGGAGATGTCCCACGCGGGGCGGCCAAAGGCAGCGGCAAGGTTTTCGGCCAGCACGTTTTTGCCGGTGGCCTTGCCGCCGGCCAGCAGCAGGTTTTCGCCGCAGAGGATAGCCGCCAGCGCCTGCTCCCACACCTCTTTGCCGTAGTAGATAAAGGCAGGGGCGGGGATCCGCGGGCGCAGCGTCTCGCTGAGCGGATGGGCGGCGCGGTATTCCTGCACCGCCGTAAGCAGGGCGGGGTCCACCCCTTCCTGCCGTAAGGTATCCAGAATATCCGACATTTGTACAAACACCTCGATCTCTGACCGGGCGGGAATGAACTGCCCGGTTTTCAGCCTTATCATAGCACAATCGCGGCCATTTGTGTAGGGGGCGTGCAGGGCAAAAAACGCAAAGAGGGGCAGCCCCAAATGGGACCGCCCCTCTTCACATGAAAAAGAAGAAAAGAAGAAACGCTTAGAGTATGCAGGAAAAACGCGCTTTATCAGGCGTTCTCCAGACCGGCCATCTGCTTGATGGCCTTCATGGCGAAGGTCAGGGTGCGGCCCATAGCCACACCGGCCATCAGGCAGGGGTAGTTGTTGGCAAAGAAGCTGCCGGACATATCGCCGGTGATGTACAGACCCTCCATGGGCTGATTGTTGGTGTCCAGAGCCTGACCCTTTTCGTTGATGGCGATGCCCTGCTCAGTGGTCAGCAGGGAAGCACCCAGCCAGCAGCCGTAGAAGGGCGCGGTTCGAATGGCGCTCAGGCGGTAAGCGGGCTTGCCGAAGTCCTCATCGTTCTGCTTATCGTACAGCTCATTGTAGCGCTCCACGGTAGCAAGGAAGGTGTCCTTGGCAGCGCCGGTAAAGCCCATCTTGTCGGCCAGCTCGTCCAGAGTATCGCACTTGAACAGTGCACCGGCCTCGATAGCCTCGTCCATCTTGCCCTGAATGTACTTCTCACCGCCGTTGCGGGTCTGGGCAGAGCAGCCGATGGTGTGGAAACGCTTTGCGTCCTCCAAAATGTTGGCATCGCAGATCTGTGCGTAGACGCGGCCCGGCTGGTGGGCGGCAGCGTAGACGATATCGTTGTAGGGGCAGCTCTCGTTGGCAAAGCGCTCGCCGTTGCGGTTCACCTTCAGGAAGGGCTGGGTGCCGGGGTTGTACTGGCGGATCTTGCCGGGGAAGGCCTTGCCGCCAAAGGCGGAGTCGCTGTCCACATAACCGGCGTCCACACCGGGGGCCACGATACCGCGGTCAAACAGCATGGGAGCAGCTTCCTTGTCCAGGTTAGCACCAGCCCACACAGCGGCACGGATGCCGTAGCCCTTGTCGGCAGGGGAGTAGGAGCAGGCGGTGGTGACGCTGGTGCCCAGAGGATCCAGCTGCTGCATCATGTACGGGTTGCCGGCGTAGCCGCCGCAGGCCAGCAGAACGCCCTTGGCTGCGTTGTAGCGGATGAAGTGGTCGTCATCCATGTTCTGGGCGATGATGCCGGTGATGCGGCCGGAATCGTCCTTTTCCAGCTTGGCCAGGCTGACCTTGAAGTCCACGTCGTAGCCCAGCTCCTGGATGTACTGCAGCAGCAGTTCATTGCGGGGCGTGCCGGACTGGCTCTCGCTGGCCATGTAGTTGTGCTCCTCTACGGGGAACAGGTAGTCGGTGTTGTGCTCTGCATTCTCAGCAGGCCATGCAGCCTCGGTACCGGAGGTAAAGTCGCAGACCCAGCCGTACTTGTCTTCCAGGATGCTCCGCATAAAGTCGTGCATAGCGGCAGACTCGTTGATCCAGGTCTTGACAACGCGCTGGTCGCACTTGCCGGAAGCGTAGCGGGAGATCTCGCTCAGCAGCTTGGCGCGGTCGAAGGGCTCCTCACCGGCAGCCTTGGCGGCGGCGGAGTCGATGGCGCCGTACCAGTGGCGGGTGTCCTGCACGTTGCCGTTCTGCTCGATGATGCGGAAGTTCAGGCCGTTGGCGGCTGCATAGGCAGCGGCAAACATGCCGCCGTTGCCGGCGCCCACGATGAGGATGTCGGTGTCCACCGTCTCGGTGATGGCAGCCTCGTCGATGTCGGGCTCGGTGCCCAGCCAGTCGTTCTCATCGCCGGTGGGCAGCTGCACGCTCGCAACCACAGCCTCGCCCTTGGCCTGTGCGTAGCAGCTCTTGGCAGCCTTCATCACGGCATTGGAGGTGACGGTAGAGCCGGAAACACCGTCGATCTCGGCAGAACCGGCAGCCATCAGCTGCTCACGCAGCTCATCGGCAGCGGCAGCGCCGAAAGAAGCGGTCTCGCCGGAGGTATCCACCACCACGTCGGTGACAGCGCTGTCGGAGAAGGTCATAGTGACCTTGACGGTGGAGGAAATACCCTCGGCAGTGCCCTCGTAGGTGCCGGGGATGTACTGACCGGCAGCACCGGAAGTGGAGGCAGAACCGGAAGCGGAATTGCAGGCAGCCAGAGCACCGGCGGTCACACCGCTCATGGCGGCGGCAGCGGCGATCTTGATAAAGCCCTTACGGGAGATCTTGTTCATAGGTACGCTCTCTTTCTTTTTGTTCTTCTTTGTGTTCCTTCTTATCGTGCAGCAAAGTAAAAGGCACTTTGCGGAATCCTTAACAATTGTAGCGTAGAAGGGCACTATTTACAATTCGAGTTTTGAATATTATAATTAAGGAAAACCTAATGTATTGCGGGAGGGAGAAAAGCATGAACGAGAGCGCACTGGAAGGCTTTGTAAAGATCGTGGAACTGAACAGCTTTTCTGCGGCGGCAGAGGCACTGTATCTTTCCCAGTCGGCACTTTCGCAGCAGATCCGCACGCTGGAAGGGCAATTGCAGTTTGAGTTGTTCCAGCATGTGCCGCGCCGGGTGGTGCTGACCCCGGCGGGACAGGATTTTTACCCCAAGGCAAAGCAGCTGGTGGCTCTGTATCAGCAGGCGGTGCGCCACGCCCGCGCGGTGCAACAGCAGGAAAAACCGCCGGAACGGCATCTGGTGATTGCAGGCTGCCATGAGGCAATGCGGATGTTCGCATACGACTTGTTTTCCCTGACAAGTGACTTGTGCCTGCAGTATACCTCCATTCTGGGGTGGTGTGCCAACCGCAGCGAGGTCTGGCGCAGCCTGAAAAAAGGGGAGATGGATCTTTCCTTCCAGCTGGAAAGTGCAGAGTTCTACGCGCAGGGGCTTACCTTTGTGCCGCTGTTCTATATGCCAGAACTTTGCATCCCCATCCACCCGCCCGCTGATATGCCGGTGGGCAGATTGACCTTGGAACAGGCATTGCAATATCGCTGGCTACCCATCAAGGAGATGTACCAGACTGTCTACGAAACAAGCCTGCTGCAGGAGGGAATGGACCGAGGGGTGGAGTTTACGCCGGTGGGCGGTATCCGCAGTGCGGCCTACGGCGACCCGGCACTCAAGATGGTCCCGGCGGTCTATTACCGCAGGCCGGACCTCAGTTTTGTGCGGGTACTGGACTGGGGCAGGGGACACCGCTTCGGCGTTGTGCTGGGGCAAAAGCGCGAGGATCCGGTAGTAATGGCCTACGTCCGCGCCTTGCAGCAACAGCTGCCGTCCCTCTCGGAAAAGCTGTTCGGCTTGAAGCTGGAACCGGTGGAGGAATCATAAAGAAAAGACGAAAACCCTCTCAGACACTTTCGTGCCAGCTCTCCCTTCAGGAGAGCTGGCACCGGCAGCTGCTGAAAAGCTCCCCCTCTCGGGGGAGCTGGCATCGCGCAGCGATGACTGAGAGGGTAAAACAAAGAGCACCTATTGCCCTAAAAAGGCAACAGGTGCTCTTTTTGCAATTATATTGTGATGACAGGTGCTTTAATCCACCACGTCCTCGAACTGGCTGTTGTACAGGTCGGCGTAGAAGCCGCCGGCCTCGATCAGCTGGTCGTGGGTGCCCTGCTCCACAATGTCGCCGTCCCGCATCACAAGAATGAGGTCGGCATCGCGGATGGTGGAAAGGCGGTGGGCGATGACAAAGCTGGTGCGGCCCTCCATCAGGCGGTCCATGGCGGTCTGGATGCGCTGCTCGGTGCGGGTATCCACACTGCTGGTGGCCTCGTCCAAAATCAGGATGCGGTTATCTGCCAGAATGGTGCGGGCGATGGTGAGCAGCTGCTTTTGTCCCTGACTGACGTTGGAGGCGTCCTCGTTCAGCTCCATCTGGTAGCCGCCGGGCAGGGTGCGGATAAAGTGGTCGGCGTTGGCAGCCTTTGCGGCAGCAATCACCTCTTCATCGGTGGCGTCCAGCCGGCCGTAGCGGATGTTCTCCATGATGGTGCCCTTAAACAGCCATGTGTCCTGCAACACCATGCCAAAGCCCTCGCGCAGAGCGCTGCGGTCAAAGTCCCGCACATTGTGGCCGTTCAGGGTGATAGAACCGGCGTCCACATCGTAAAAGCGCATCAGCAGCTTGACCATGGTGGTCTTGCCCGCACCGGTGGGACCCACGATGGCTACCTTCTGGCCGGGCTGCACCGTGCAGCTGAAGTCGTGGATGACGGTCTTGTCCGGGGTGTAGCCGAAGCGCACATGGTCAAAGGTGACCTGTCCGTCAATGTCGGCGGGGTCGGCGCGGCGGGCGGGGTCGGCCAGCTGCTCCTCCTCCGGCTCGTTCAAAAACTCGAACACCCGCTCGGCGGCAGCGGCCATGCTTTGCAGCATATTGGACACCTGCGAAAGCTGCTGGATGGGCTGGGTGAAGTTCTTGACGTACTGGATGAAGGCCTGAATGTCACCGATGGTAATGGTGCCGTTTGCCGCAAAAATGCTGCCCACGATGGCCACTGCCACGTAGCCCAGATTGCCCACAAAGTTCATAATGGGCATCATCAGGCCGGAGAGAAACTGGCTCTTCCATGCGGATTCGTACAGCTTATCGTTGGCGGCGTTGAAGTCGTTCAGCACCACGGCCTCGCGGTTGAAGGCCTTGACCACGTTGTGGCCGGAGTAGATCTCCTCGACCTGACCGTTGACCACGCCCAGCGTGGCCTGCTGTGCCTTGAAGTACTTCTGGCTGAACTTGACCACCACCAGCACCAGCGCCAGCGATACCGGTAAGATCAGCAGGGCGATCAGGGTCATGCGGGGGCTGATGGAGAGCATCATCACCAGCACACCGATCATGGTGGTCACGCTGGTGATCAGCTGGGTGATGCTTTGGTTCAGGCTCTGGCCCAGTGTGTCCACATCGTTGGTGATGCGGGAGAGCACCTCGCCCACGGTGCGCTTTTCAAAGTACGCCAGCGGCAGGCGGTTGATCTTTTCACTGATCTGGCGACGGAAGTCGTAGCAGACCTTCTGAGAAAGGCCGGTCATCAGCCAGCCCTGAATAAAGCTGAAGGCGCTGCTCAGCAGGTACATCCCCAACAAAAACAGCAGGATGCGGCCGATATACACAAAATCGATGCTGCCGGTGCCGCGCAGCTTGGCGATCCAGCCGGTGGCAAGGGCCGTGGTGGCTTTGGCCAGCACCTTGGGGCCGGCAATATTAAAAATGGTGGACAGAATGGCAAAGACAATGGCCGTGATGAGCGGCAGTTTGTAGTGGCTCATGGTCTGGAGGAGCTGCCGCAGCGTGCCCTTGAAGTCCTTGGCGCTCTCGGTGGTCATGCGTCCGGGTCTTGGCATATCACTCACCCTCCTTTTCTGTATTCAGGGTATCCAGCGCCAGCTCCTTCTGGCTCAGCTGGCTGCGGGCGATCTCCTGATACTCCGGGCAGCTGGCCATGAGCTGGGCATGGGTGCCCTTGCCCACCAGACGGCCCTCGTCCAGCACCAGGATCTGGTTTGCGTGCAGCACGGTGGAGATGCGCTGTGCCACGATGAGGACGGTGGCGTTGTCGGTCTGGGCCTTCAGGGCGCGGCGCAGGGCCACGTCGGTCTTGTAGTCCAGGGCCGAGAAACTGTCGTCGAACAGATAAATTTTGGGGTCCTTGGCAATGGCACGGGCGATGGACAGGCGCTGTTTCTGGCCGCCGGACACGTTGGAACCACCCTGGGCAATGGGGCTTGCGTAGCCCTCCGGCTTTGCGTCGATGAACTCGGTGGCCTGTGCGATGGCAGCGGCCTTTTTCACGGCGGCGTCGGTGATGTGGTCCCCGCCGAACTTCAGGTTGCTGTCGATGGTGCCGCTGAACAGCACGCCCTTCTGGGGCACATAGCCCAGCAGGTCGTGCAGCTGTGCCTGCGGCATCTCGCGCACGTCAATGCCGTCCACGGTCACCTTGCCGCCGGTCACATCGTAAAAGCGGGGGATCAGGTTGAGCAGGGTGGACTTGCCGCAGCCGGTGGAGCCGATGATGGCGGTGGTCTCGCCGGGCTTTGCGGTAAAGCTGATGTGCTCCAGCGCATCGCTGTCCGCACCCGGGAAGCGGAAGCTCACATCGTGGAACTCTACCTCACCCTGCCAGTTTTCGTGCTCCTGCGCGGGCTTTGCAACAGCTTCGTCCGGGTCGTTGATGGTGGCCCTGGTGCGGATCACCTCGTCGATGCGCTCCGCAGCCACACCGGCGCGGGGCAGCATGACGGCCACCATGGCCAGCATCAGGAAGGACATGACGATCTGCATGGTGTAGGTGATAAAGGCAATCATTTCGCCCACCTGCATAGTGCCGGCATCCATGGCCTTGCCGCCGAACCAGACGATGAGCAGACTGGTGCCGTTCATGATCAGGGTCATAAAGGGCATCATAGCCACCATAGCGCGGTTGGTGAACAGCTGGGTGCCCATCAGCTCCCGGTTGGCCTTGTCAAAGCGCTGCTCCTCAAACTTTTCGCGGCTGAAGGCGCGCACTGGCATGATGCCGGTCAAAATTTCGCGGCTGACCAGATTCAGCCAGTCCACCAGTTGCTGCATCACCTTGAATTTGGGCATGGCAACGCTCATCAGGAAGAGCAGCAGCAACAAAAGCAGTGCCACGTCCAGCACCACGATCCAGGAAAGGCCGCTGCTGCTGCCTACAACATGCAGCACGCCGCCAATGCCCAGAATGGGCGCGTAGGCCACCATGCGCAGCAGGATGACGCAGACGAACTGCACCTGCTGGATATCGTTGGTGGTGCGGGTGATGAGGGAGGCGGTGGAAAAATTCTCGATCTCTGCATTGGAGAAGCCGATAACGCTGGAGAAGGTCTCCCGGCGCAGGTCGCGGCCGATGGCGGCAGATACCCGGGAGGCAAGGAAGCCCCCGGCCACAGCCACGACCACCATCAGCAGAGTAAGGGCAAGCATCTGGCCGCCCACCCGGAACAGGTAACCCATCTGCACATTCCGTGCAACGCCCTGTGCCTCGTATTCCAGCTGCACCAGCAGCAAAGACTGGCTTTTCAGGTTTTCCAGCAGGGTGCTGTCCATCTGGCTCATGGCACTGTCCAGCTGCTTTTGCAGCATACTGCGGTCAAAACCGGGCATCTGGCTCATGGCGGCAAACTGGCTGCAAACGGTGTCCAGATCTGCTGCCGTGGGGGTAACGGTCTCGGTGTCGGTGTCCGCAGCGGCAGAGGGCATCTCGGCAAGGCCGGTCATGCCCATGCTGTTCTGCCCAGCGGGGGTGTTGGCGGCCTGTGCGGCAGCCATATACAGCACGATGTCCGGGGTGGTCACGGCGTCCTCCAGTGCGGTGCGCTCGTCCTCGGTCAGGTCAGAGCGCAGCTGCAGCACGCCATCGTCCTGCAGGTAGTACTGGTAGGCGTTTTGCAGCTTTTGTGCATCCTCTTCGCTCATCAGCAGGCTCAGCGTGTCCAGCGTGCTCTTGCGCAGCGTCTGGGGCAGGGGACTTTCAATGCCGCCCTGCTGGATGCCGGTGTCCACGATCTTGCTGGTGTAGTCCGGCAGTGCAAGGTCGCAGTACGCCTGCACGAACAGCAGCGCGAACACCACAAGGCAGACCGCCCAGTGCCGGGCCAGCTGCTTAAAGATCTTTGTCATGGTTCGTTTCTCCCTTCGGGTCAATGTTGCGCGCGGCATTTTCCGCAAGAATGGCATCCATCAGCGCGCCGCGCAGCGCGTCCATCTGGGCTACCTGCTCCGGCTCTAACCGTGCCAGCACGCTGGCAAAGTAGTCGCGCAGAGCCTGCTCACACTGGTGGCACAGCTCATACCCCTTGGGGGTGACGCGCACCAGCGTTTTGCGGCGGTCGGCGGGGTCCGGTTCCCGCACCACAGTGCCGTCCTGCTCCATCAGCCGCAGCCCGCGCGAGACCGCCGGCAGCGGCTGACGGATCTCTCGGGCAAGGTCGGAGACATAGATAGCGCCGTCCTTTCCGTGGCAGTTGATGGAATGCAGCAGGCCTTCCAGCATATTAAAGTGGCATTTGGGGCAATCAGCCAGCGCCGCCCGTATCCCGGCCTTGGATGCCTTGCTCAGCTGCCCGATAAAGTGGCACATCCCCTGAAAGCTGGGGGTACTTGGCTCGGACACGACAGTCCCTCCTCGTTTGCATTTTTCAAATACTTAACAGCTGTTAAGTATTAACGCTTGATAAGAATATTCCTTTTGCAGCCGGATTGCAAGAGAATGGGGAAATATTAAACAAAAATTCACAAAAAACTTGTAGGCTTTGTCAATGCGCAAACCGGCTCTCGCTGCATAAAAATAAAGGACAGGCAGAAACGGAGGGTGCGGATGGAGCAGGGATTCCAAGTGTTGTTACAGGTATTCGGCGGATTGGCGCTGTTTTTATACGGGACGGACAGCCTGTGTCGGGCGGTGCAGCAGGGAGCGGGCAGGCGTCTGCGCGGCCTGCTGGCGCGGTGCACCGCAAACCCGGCGGCAGGGCTGCTGAGCGGGGCGGCGGTCACGGCGGTGCTGCAAAGCAGCTCGGCGGTCACGGTCATGGTGATTGCCTTTCTGGCGGCGGGGCTGTTGCAGCTGCGGCAGGCGGTGCCGGTGGTGTTCGGAGCGAATATCGGCACAACGGTCACAGCACAGTTGCTGGCGTTCCGGGTGGAAAGCTGGCGGTATCTGCTGTTGTTTGGCGGGGTGCTGCTCTGTCTGGCCTGCAAAAACTGGCGGGGCCGCTGCGTGGGCGAGGCGGTGTTCGGCTTTGGGCTGCTGTTCGAGGGCGTTACGGTGATGCGCAGCGCCATGGAACCGCTGCTGCAAAGCCCTCTGCTCCGGCTGGAGCTTGCCCGGGTGCAGCAAAGCCCTTTGCATGGGCTGCTGGCGGGCGTCTGCATGACCTTAACGGTGCAAAGCAGCTCTGCCACAGTGGCGCTGCTGCAAAGCATGGCGGCGCAGCCCGGGGCAGACGGCGTGCACAGCCTGCTGGGGCTGACGGCGGCCATTCCCATTTTGCTGGGGGATAACATCGGCACCACCATCACGGCGGTGCTTGCCGCCATCGGGCAGGGAAGAGACGCCAAGCGGGTGGCGGCAGCCCACGCCATCTTCAACCTGAGCGGAGCGGCGGTGTGCTGCGCACTCTTGCAGCCCTTTGCGGCGCTGGTGCGGCTGTGCTCGCCCGCAGGGGTGGAGTGCGCCGTGATCGCCCGGCAGATCGCCAACGCACACACCTTATTTAACGTACTGTGCGCGCTGGTGTGGCTGCCCCTGACCGGGCAGATGGTGCGGCTGGTCTGCGCGCTGCTGCCCGATAAAAAACGCCCGCAAGAACGGTTGTAAACCGGAGCGGGGAATGGTATACTGAAGCAGACGGATACTATTATATAAAGGATGGAATGCAATGAAACGGAAAATCGGCAGGCTGTGCATGGTGCTGGGCGCGGTGCTGATCTTATGCGCCGCCGGGTTGCTGGGCTACAACCGGTGGGATGCCGCCCGGGCAGAAAAGGCCTCGCAGGAAGTATTGGGCGAGCTGGAGCAGACCATGCAAAAGACCATTACGGAGCACCAGCAGGAAAACGAGACTGCAGCCCCGCAGCCGGTGCTGGACCCGACGCAGGAGATGACCACTGTGGAGGTGGAAGGGCGGGACTACATCGGGGTGCTTTCCATCCCGGCGGTAGAACGGGAGCTGCCGGTGATGGCGCAGTGGAGCTACGCCGGGCTGAAGATCGCCCCCGGGCGGTACAGCGGCACCACCTATGGCGATGATCTTGTGATCTGCGGCCACAACTACGCAATGCACTTCAGCCCCATCAAGTGGCTGGCCATCGGCAGCCCGGTCTATTTTACGGATGCGGATGGTCTGCGCTGGAGCTATGAGGTGGAGAGCGTGGAGACTTTGCGCCCCACCCAGATCGAGGAGATGACCACCGCCACCGAGACAGACAGCTGGGATCTGACCCTGTTCACCTGCACCTCCGGCGGCAACGCCCGGTATGCGGTGCGCTGTGTGCGGACGGGCTACCCCGTCCGGGTGACGGATGCGGCAGAATAATGCTTTGCACAGCAGGATGATTTGGAAGGGCTTCCGCTTTGCTATAGCCATTATCAGCGGAAAATTTATTTTTAATTTCGGGATAGCGGAGCGTCTGCGGACGCTCCGCTATCCCATTTTCACAGGAGGGGGCGTGACGGAAAACGGCAGCTCCAGCGCCTGTTTCCTGCGGAAATGCGGCGCTGCGGGGACTGCCAAAGACCTGATCTCCGAGGAAAATGGCCGTGTACAGCGTGAGCAGACTGGGGAGCATACGCTGTTTTTTACGCAAAAATCCGCAAAAACGTTTGAAAGTCCTTTTTATGGTATCTGAATTATGCGATACTGTGTTCACCGGGGAAGTCCCGGGAATAAAACAGACACACAGGAGGGAAACACCATGAAGGATTTTGAGTTGCGTTATGTGGGCAGTCATGTGGAGGTATACACCGGCAGTGGTGTGTTCCTGTTTTCGGCCGATACGGTGCGCGAGGCCATGGAAGAGCTGGCCGGGTAAGCGGAGGCATACCGCATCCGAGATGGTATAATGTAAAATGTATGTAAAATAACGGAAAGCTTTTTGTTTGCCACCCAGAAATATGTTGCGGAATGTGTGAAAAAAGTAATTTTCGTGTAAAATAAACCTTGTTGAGACGCCCCCTTTGATGGTATAATAAAAATAAGCGGCTGCCGGAACAGGGCAAGTGCTGTGCACGTGCAAGGTTTCGGCAGCTGTGTGCTGTAAAGGATAAAAAGGGAAGTTTCATATTAGGAGTATCGTTATGGATATCACACACATTACCTCTCTGCTGGGCGGCGTTGCGCTGTTCTTGTACGGTATGTCCATCATGGGCGCCGGACTGGAAAAGCTGGCAGGCGGCAAGATGCAGGGCGTATTGCAAAAGCTTACCTCCTCTACCATTAAGGGCGTGATCTTCGGCACACTGATCACCGGCGTCATCCAGTCGTCGGCTGGTACGGTGGTTATTTGTGTTGGTCTGGTCAACTCCGGTATCATGACACTGACGCAGTCGGTAGGCGTGATCATGGGTGCAAATATTGGTACTACGGTAACAGGTCAGTTGATCCGCATGGCGGATATCTCAGGCGACAGCCTGTGGCTGACCTTGATCCAGCCCAAGACCTTTGCCCCCGTGGTGGCGTTTATTGGCTGCATTTTTTATGTGTTCCTCCGCAATGCCAAAAAGAAGAACATCGGCCAGATCATGCTGGGCTTCGGTATCCTGTTTACCGGCATGAGCCTGATGGATACCGGCGTAGCACCCCTGCGGGAGAGCGCAGTTTTTCAGAATCTGTTCGTCACCATGACCAACCCCATTCTGGGTGTTCTGGTGGGCGTGGTGGTCACCGTGATCATCCAGTCCTCCTCCGCCTCCGTGGGTATTTTGCAGGCACTGTCCAGCACAGGGCTTGTCACCTTCAGCTCTGCCATTCCTATCATTCTGGGCGCGCATATCGGTACGGCGTTCACCCCGCTGCTCACCATCGGCGGCTCCTCCAAGGATGGTAAGCGGGCAGCGCTCATCCACCTGTATTTCAACGTCATCGGCAGCGTGATCCTGCTGGCGCTGATCTATGCGGTGCAGTTCACCATCGGCATCCCCATGTGGGGCGATGTGATGAACAAGAGCTCCATTGCAAACATCCATACCATGTCCAGTGTATGCGCTATGCTGCTGTTCCTGCCTTGCAGCGGAGTGCTGAGCCGCTTGGCGATGCTCACAGTGCCCAGCAGCGTGGAGGAAGCACAGGAACTGAGTATGCCGGTGCTGGACGAGCGTCTGTACAAGAGCCCGGCTGTGGCTCTGCAGCAGGCTAAGAACGCGGTGATCAAGATGTCCCGCCGCGCCGCCCGCAACGTGGGTCTGGCTGCGCCGCTGCTTTTGAAGATGGACGAGGAAACCGTGAGTGCCATCAAGGTGCGCGAGAACCTGATCGACCGTATGGAGGTGGAGATCACCAACTACCTGATCAAGCTGACCGATCAGGAACTGGGCGATGACGAGAGCCACGCAGTGACCGAGCTGCTGAACTTTGTCACCGAGTTCGAGCGCATCGGCGACTATGCCGTGAACATCATGGAAAAGGCCGAGGAGCTG
>OIOR01000082.1_pt1 | contig 15107 bp, 10 predicted proteins | sample 1585601 | NCBI WGS metagenome assembly OIOR01 (sample SAMN02674597, study PRJEB24791) | human gut metagenome, SKBSTL013 | isolation source: stool | host: Homo sapiens | place: USA | reverse complement strand
TACACGACGCTCTTCCGATCTCTATTGGGTATCGTATTTAATCAAGGTTGTTTTACGTTCGGGTTATCACTGACCTCTCCCATCGATGCTTCCATCGTAACAACCACCGCACCGATTGCAACCATGATTGTTGCAGCCATTTATTTGAAGGAACCGGTAACCGGAAAGAAAGTAATCGGCATCTTCTTAGGCTCCATTGGGGCTTTAACTTTGATTATGAGTAGTCAAGGTTCCACAGATGATAAGGCCGGAAGCATTCCGGGAGACTTGTTGTGCTTGGCTGCTCAGATAAGTTTTTCTTTTTATCTGGCTATCTTTAAAGGATTAATCAGCAGATATAATATCTTCACATTAATGAAATGGATGTTCACATATGCCGCCATCTGCTTTATTCCATTCTCCTATCACGAAGTTTCGGCTATTCAATTTAACGAGATATCCACCACCACGTGGGGCTGCGTCCTTTTTGTTATCTTGGGAGGCACATTCTTTGCCTATATTTTAATGATGATAGGACAAAAGACATTGCGTCCGACCGTTATCAGTATGTATAACTATGTACAACCGATTGTCGGTACTTCTGTCTCTATTTTATTGGGCATGGGTACTTTCGGACCGGCAAAAGGACTGGCCGTCGTATTGGTATTCTTAGGAGTGTACATCGTCACTCAAAGCAAGAGCCGCGAACAGATGCTGGCTGAACAAACGGTTCAAAAAGACAGGCACTAACCATAGTTGTTGCAATCCCCCAACTCGGAGATTTATATAATTGACTCTTCCAAACGAAGCTGCTCTATATATTTCTCCGTGTCCTCCCAAAGTTGTTTGGCCTGCGGATGATTCATAAATTTATCTTTTACTTTTTTCGGTTTGCAAGAAGCAAACATTTGTCCGGTCACCTCCGACACTTCTTCATCAAGCAATAAGTGAATAGCTGTTGCCGCACCTTCTTTAGGAGTACGGATGCAAGGACGAAAAAACCAATCTGTCAGTTTATCAAACCACATATCCATACGGATGATATTGGTAGAAACAATTCCCGGATCGGCGGCATTGACTGTAATTCCGCTGTCTTTCACCCTTTCCGACAGTTCACGCGTAAACAGCCACAAAGCCAACTTGGTATTGCTATAAATAGGAATACGCCAAAAGCTACCTGACTTTCCGTGGGAAAAAAAATCGGACGTGATATGCCCAAGTGAATAAGTACACGAAACCATATTGACAATACGGCTTCCTTTTCCCATCAAAGGCAATAATCTCATAGTCAAAAGAAAAGGAGCAACATAATTCACCGCCACTGTTCTTTCCAGCCCGTCTTCAGTCTGCATCAAATGAGTACTCATTGTTCCGGCATTATTCATCAAAAGGTCAATATGTTTTCCACGCCCCAACAGTCCGTCTGCAACATTGATAACAGACGCCATAGAAGACAGATCGACCTGACGTACTTCTATCTCCTTGTTTCCTGTCTCCAATATCATCTGATTCTTACGTTCTTCTCCTTTAAAAAGAGTATAACACAACATAATGACATGATACCCTGCCTCGGCTACGGCACGAGTTATTTCCTTTCCCATTCCTCCGTCGGCACCGGTTATAACAGCTAATTTACTCATTTTTCCACTCTTGCTTTTATATATAAACACTTATTTCTTCTCCAATTTTTCAATTTCTTTTTTCAAACTTGCCGGCAGCTCTTCCCGCAAGTGCTGGTGGCAAGCCATTTCAATAGTGTACATTCGTGCTATACAATAGTTACTATGCTTACAGTTACACCGCGCTTTTTCTTCTTCACGCATACGATTGACAAAACCGGGTTCATTAAGCAAAGCACGCGCCATCTGCACAAATTCAAAACCATGATTCAATACCTCATCAATCTTTTCACGCGAAACCAACCCACCGACATATACTAACGGAATATCCTTTATTTCGGTTCTGAATTTCAGAGCATCTTCCAAGAAATAGGCCTCTTTGAAAGGTACGGCCGGAATCATCCATTTGCCTGCCATTCTTACTCCATATTTCAGCCACCAGCAATTCATATAATGAGTCATCGTTTTGATAGGCATTTCACCGCGCATGACATACATTGGAGCTTTACTTACAAAACCTCCACTCAAGACCAACGCCTGTGCACCATCTTGCACCAACCGCTTGGCTACCTGCATGGTCTCGTCTATTTCCATACCTCCCTTAAAGCCATCACGCATATTCATTTTCACCAATACTGCCATATCGCTACCTGCAGCCTGCATCACCTCTTCCATTACCATATCCATAAAACGCATACGATTCTCCAACGAACCGCCATACTCGTCTTTACGGTGATTGGTATAAGGAGAGAGAAACTGACTGATGAGATATCCATGTCCGGCATGAATTTCCACTGCATCAAAGCCGGCCTCACGTGCTAAATTGACAGAACGACCATAAGCTTTTGCCATCGCAGGAAGTTCGTCCTTACGCAAACCGCGTACAAATGTAGGAGAATAAAGATTGAAACCGGAAGAAGCTCCTACGGGTGTTACCCCACAAATACTTTTGTGCGACATATTTCCACAATGTCCCAACTGAATACCGGCTGCCGCACCCTCCTTATGGATGGCATCGGTTATGTCTTTCAACCCCGGCACTATCTCAGGGCGCATCCACAGCTGTCGGTCAAAAGACAAACCGCTTTGAGCTACAGCAGCATAAGCGATTGTAGTCATTCCTACTCCCCCGGCCGCTACCGAACGATGATAGTCCAATAACTGTTGTGAAGGTACATTGCCCGGACACATGCTTTCAAAAGCCGCCGAACGAATCGTACGATTTCTCAAAGTAAGCGGCCCGATGGATGCCGGAGTAAATAGTTTAGAATCTATCATGACTTTTATAATTTTATAGTCTAATCGGTTAATAAACAAAAGGAATCATTCGTTTTCTGCCACCCACAGCCTGTGCTCCAAACTCTTCTCGATAACGATTGCGAATCGAATTGGCACGCGGAGCCAAATTAGCAAATGTCCACAGAACAAATACCCAAGCAGCCGGTGAGCAAGTCAGTACGGCAAAACCTACCCATTCCAATAATTCTCCGAAATAATTACCTGACGTGACATACCGATACATTCCTTTCTGTGGCAAATAATGACGAGTATCGCCCGGTTTACGTAAATGACGGATCACACTGTCCGAATGAATATTAATTCCCATACCTGCAAAAAACAGAACCAGTCCTGCCCAAAAAGAAGAAGTATTAAGCCATGCATCCGAATAAAGTCCTTCGGGAGCAAGATAGAAAAGCCACTCGCCCTGCATAAAACCATTCAACACATTGAATACCACTCCCATCAACATAATGGCAATAGGCATCCGGCTCTTTCCTTTCATCAAGAAAGGGAATATAAAGGCACGCTGGAAATAATGCAGTTCAAAGAGTAGGAAAAAGACAAGAGGCACAGCGCTACAACGCACACTGCTATTCCACCATAAATAGAGCATGACGAAAAACACCGGCGCTTCCATCAATATCCAACCTAGTTTATTGTTTAACGAAATTCCCCATTTGGAAGTTTGGAACATACCATAGCCGGCACGTACATAATAAAGGGCTGCAAAAACAACAACCGCTAATGCAGACATTGTCAGAAGTAATAAGTCAAAAGTCTGTTGTTCCATACTCGGTCCTCCTTTTATTAGATTTAGTTAGTCACTAACAAATTTAAAGAAAATTCGAGAGAGGAGAAATATTTTAGATAGTTTTTGTGGAAAAAGACTATAAAATGCGAGAAAGTGACAGTAAAACCATCGATGATATTATTCTTCAGACACGGATAACATGAATTTCACAGAAAAATCCGTGTGAACCCATGTTATCCGTGCTTGCCAATTACCTCTGCTTCAAAGGCACATATTCCAGTTCTTCCAACACATTCTTGTATGCCGGACGAATAATACGTTTTCCTTCAAAATTCAGCTCCTCATTACGGTGTGCGCACCACCCCACGATACGAGCCATCGCAAACAAAGGTGTAAATATTTCCTGTGGCAGACCAATCATTTCATATACGAAACCTGAATAGAAATCGATATTGCTGGACACCGTCTTGCCGTTATTCTTAATCTTTCCGAACATAGCGATGGCACGTTCTTCCAACAATTCCAGGAAAGCAAACTCTTCTTCCTTGCCTTTTTCTTTTGCCAAGTCACGAGCCAATTCTTTCAACAAAATAGCACGAGGATCGGATATCGTATAGACCGCATGGCCGATACCATAAATCAGACCGGACTTATCATACGCTTCCTTATTCAACATACGGGTAAAGTAAGTATCAATTTCGTCCACATTGGTCCAATCCTTGATATTTTCCTGCAAATGATGGAACATATCCGCCACCTGGATATTTGCCCCTCCATGAAGCGGACCTTTCAACGAGCCGATACCTGCGGCTATGGCCGAATAAGTATCCGTACGGCTGGACGAAACTACACGGACGGTAAAAGTAGAGTTATTACCACCTCCGTGTTCAGCCTGAAGTACCAACAGCAAATCAAGCGTGCGCGCATCAAGTTCCGTATAATCCTTTTTTAACATATACAGGAAGTTTTCTGCGATAGACAGTTTTTCACGCGGATGACGGATATGCAACGAACGACCATACGTGGCATGGCGCAACATGTTATAAGCGTATGCAATAATGGTCGGGAACTTGGATATCAAGTCAATACTCTGACGCATCAGGTTATCACGCGAAGTATCATCCGCCTGCGGGTCAAAACGGTACATTTCAAGCACGCTACGGGCCAGAATGTTCATAATGTTATTTCCCTCCAGCTCAATGATATTCATTTTGGTCTTCTGTTCCAACGGAGTATTGTCATTAATCAACTCACAGAAAGACGCCAGCTCTTCCTTGTCAGGCAAATGACCGGACAATAACAGATAAGCCACTTCCTCAAAACCAAAACGTTTCTCCTTAATGATACTATGTGCCAAATCTTCCAAATCATACCCACGATAGAAAAGTTTGCCGGGAATCGGCTTCAATCCTCTGCCGGGAATACGTTCATACCCTACTACATTGCCTATCTTGGTCAACCCTACCAAAACACCGGTGCCATCTTCGTTACGCAATCCGCGCTTTACATCAAACTTCTTGAACAATTCGTTCTCAATCCGGGTCGCATTCTTCATTTCCTCGGAGAGTTTGTAAATGATATATTCTTTCTTCATATCCGTGAGTTTTTAGGAGTTTATTCTTTCTATTATTTCTTTTGTAAATGCCGACGTGCCAAGCGAGACACCTCCGGGCATAAAACGGGCAAGGTCATGTGTGGCACGTTCCTCGCCAAAACTGGATTCCAAGGCATTCACTATCAGCTCTGCCGCCTTATTCCAGCCAAAATGTTCCAACATCATGACAGCCGAGAGGATTAATGAACAAGGATTCACCACATCCTTTCCGGCAATATTGGGAGCCGTACCGTGAGTTGCTTCAAAAATGGCATGACCGGTATTGTAATTGATGTTCGCTCCGGGAGCAATTCCGATACCGCCTACCATGGCAGCCAACTGATCCGAGATGTAATCTCCGTTCAAATTCAAGGTAGCCACCACTGAATATTCTTCGGGAATCAATAACGTATTCTGCAAGAATGCATCGGCTATGCAGTCTTTTATCACCAACTTGCCTGACGCAATGGCATCTCCGAATTCACGTTCCGCCAGTTCATATCCCCATTTCTTGAAGCCGCCTTCAGTAAACTTCATGATATTTCCTTTATGCACCAACGTCACTGACGGCAAGCCATGCTCCAAAGCATATTTACATGCCGCACGTACCAGACGTTCCGTTCCTTCTTTGGACACCGGTTTCACGCCAAACGAAGAACTTTCGGGAAAGCGCACTTTAGCCACTCCCATTTCATCATGCAAAAAACGATAAAACTTCTCAGCTTCCGGCGTACCTGCTTCCCATTCTATACCTGCATAAATATCTTCCGTATTTTCGCGGAAAATATGCATATCCACCTTCTGAGGCTCTTTCACCGGAGATACCACTCCGCTGAACCAACGTACGGGGCGCAGACACACATACAGATCCAGCGTCTGGCGCAAAGCCACATTCAAGGAACGGATACCACCTCCTACCGGAGTAGTCAACGGACCTTTTATGCCCACACCATATTTCTTGAAAGCCTCCATCGTCTCATCCGGCAACCAGGAACCTGTTTCGTTGAAAGCACGTTCACCTGCCAGTACTTCCATCCATTCTATTTCATGTTCATTGCCATACGCCTTCTTCACGGCCGCATTCACTATGGCTTGCATAGCGGGAGTAATTTCTGCTCCCACTCCGTCTCCTGTAATATAAGGTACTGTCTTTTTCATCTTTTATCTTGCATTTAGAGCAGAGCCGGCACGGAACCAACCTATCTGCTGTTCATTATAAGTATGCTGTACTTCAAAACCATCCTGAGTGCCATCTTCATGGTGTAAAGTCACAGTCAGATTTCTTCCGGGAGCAAAGTCCGCCAATCCGCTGACGGTAATCAAATCATGTTCTTGAATCTTGTCATAGTCCGCTTTGTCTATAAAAGTCACCGCCAACATTCCCTGCTTCTTCAGATTCGTTTCATGGATGCGGGCAAAACTCTTCGCCAGAATAACCTTTACATTCAGGAAACGAGGCTCCATAGCAGCATGTTCACGACTGGAACCTTCTCCATAATTTTCCTCCGCAACTACCATAGACCCGATGCCTTGCGCTTTATACTGCTTAGCCGCGCCCGATACACTCTCATAGGTATTTGTCAATCGGTTCCACACCTTGTTCGTTTCACCATTGAAAGCGTTCACCGCCCCCATCAGCATATTATCCGAAATATTTTCCAGATGACCACGGAAACGCAGCCACGGGCCTGCCATCGAAATATGGTCTGTGGTACATTTACCTTGAGCCTTAATCAGTAAAGGCATATCCGTAAAATCCTTTCCATCCCATGCCGGAAACGGAGCCAATAACTGCAAACGCTGTGATTCGGGATTCACCTTAATTTCTACCTGTGCACCGGCAGGAGCCAAATAACCGGGATTACCTTGAGTGAAACCTGCCGACGGCAATTCATCTCCCTCGGGAACGCTCAATTTCACCTTCTCGCCTTCTTGATTTATCAACGTATCTTTCAACGGATTGAAACATAAATCACCGGCAATAGTCAGAGCCAATACCAATTCAGGAGAAGCCACAAATGCATGTGTATTCGGATTACCATCGGCACGTTTGGCAAAATTACGGTTAAAAGAAGTGACAATCGAGTTTTTGCGGACAGGATCATCGGTATGGCGTTTCCACTGTCCGATGCACGGACCGCAAGCATTCGCCATAATAGTAGCCCCAATCTTTTGGAAAGCATCAATCATCCCGTCACGCTCGGCGGTAGCTCGAATCTGTTCAGAACCCGGATTGACAATCAAAGGAGCAGCCACAGCCAAATGTTTTTCAGCTACCTGACGGGCAATGGAAGCAGCCCGACTTAAATCCTGATAAGATGAATTGGTACATGAACCTATCAGCCCGACTTCCATCTTACGCGGATAACCATTAACCAATACCTTTTCGGCAAACTCTGAAATAGGTGTTGCGGCATCCGGTGTAAACGGCCCGTTGATATAAGGTTCCAACTCGGACAAATTAATTTCAATCACACGGTCGTAAAAAGCAGAAGGATTGGCAACAACCTCAGCATCGGCACGTAAATCATTTGCCACTTTTCCGGCCATCTCTGCTACAGACTCTCTTCCGGTAGCTTTCAGATACACAGCCATCCGGTCGTCATAGGGGAACAAGGATGTGGTAGCCCCCACTTCTGCACCCATATTGCAAATAGTAGCCTTACCGGTTGCCGAAAGTGAAGCTGTCCCTTCTCCAAAATATTCTATAATGGCATTCGTTCCACCTTTCACGGTCAGAATACCGGCCAATTTCAGAATCACATCCTTTGGCGAAGCCCATCCGTTCAAGCTTCCGGTCAAATGAACTCCAATCAGTTTCGGCATCTTTAACTCCCATTCCATACCGGTCATTACATCCACAGCATCGGCACCACCGACTCCGATTGCCACCATTCCCAATCCTCCGGCATTAGGGGTATGAGAATCCGTCCCCACCATCATTCCCCCGGGAAAAGCATAGTTTTCGAGTACCACCTGATGAATGATTCCTGCTCCCGGTTTCCAAAACCCGATACCGAAACGCGAAGAAACATCTCGTAAGAAATCGTATACCTCACGGTTGGTTTCCGTAGCCGTTGCAATATCCGGGCCCGCTCCTTTATATGCCTGAATCAAATGGTCACAATGCACAGTAGAAGGTACGGCAGCGGAATCCTTTCCTGCATTGATAAATTGCAACAATGCCATTTGCGCCGTCGCGTCTTGCATAGCCACGCGGTCGGGACGGAAATTCACATAGTCCTCGCCACGTTCATAATTCTTCAGTTGAGCATCATCATAAAGATGTGTATACAGAATTTTCTCAGCCAATGTCAGCGGACGCTGCAACACGGCTCTTACCCGACCTATCTTCTTTTCGAAAGAAGCATAAAAGCCCCTTAACATGTCCAAGTCATATACCATACCTTTTACTATTTATAATTATTACAGTTTTAAATCTATTTTATTTTTGGCAATATAAGAATAATATTTGAATTCTTGTGTTATCTATAATACGTTTAACAAAATAAAACATAAAGTCCTACCTAAAGGATTATTATTATCTTTGCAATTCTTATAGAAAAAAGCATCATTATGAACCAACATATACCCCTTTCTAATATAATTAACAAACTACAACGCAAAGAGTTGTTACTAAAATTAGAATATGATTACGAAAAAGAGACTTTCAGGCAACAGACTGAAGCTATGGGCATCGGGCGCAAAGTGAAACGGGGTATGTGCTGGTATCCTATATCGGCAGGCAGAAGCTATTATAACTCATTGAATCAATTGGTTGTAGAAGTTGAAAGGCAAGAAGACAAAGACATAGAACATGTATTTGAATTCGGCCGTCCGGTATGCTTTTTTACGCAAAATGCATCAGGCCAATTACATTATTTCAATTTTACGGCAACTGTCAACTACGTGGACGAAGACCGAATGGTAATCGTTCTCCCCTCGGCAGATGCATTGCTCAGCATACAGGCAACCGAGCGACAATTGGGAGTACAGCTTTATTTTGATGAAACCAGTTACCGGTTGATGTTCGAAGCGTTGGGACAAGTCCTCAAGGCAAAAGGAAATCGCCTGGCAGAGTTACGTGAGATTTTTCATGGCAACCAAAAGGCAGAAACTTTCAGTTTCGGCTTCACCCGTTTCCCTTGGTTAAACAATACGCAGGAGGAAGCAGTAAATAAAGTGATGCATGCCAAAGATGTTGCTATAGTCCACGGTCCGCCCGGAACCGGTAAAACTACCACATTGGTAGAAGCCATTTACGAAACCCTTCACCGGGAAAATCAAGTGATGGTTTGCGCACAAAGCAATATGGCTGTAGACTGGATTAGCGAGAAACTGGTGGACCGGGGCGTTCCCGTTCTCCGTATTGGTAATCCCACCCGCGTTAATGACAAAATGCTTGCTTTTACCTATGAACGCCGTTTTGAAAGCCATCCCGATTATCCGCAATTATGGAGTATCCGAAAAGCAATACGCGAGCTCTACGGACGTTCGCGCAAAGGAGCGGAGCGTGAGAATATCCGACAGAAAATAAACTCACTGAAAGACCGTGCCACCGAACTGGAAATTCGCATCAACGAAGCATTGTTCGGCGAAGCACGTGTGATAGCCTGCACACTGGTAAGTTCCGCCAACAGAATATTGACAGGACGCAAATTCAGTACCTTATTCATAGACGAAGCCGCACAAGCTCTAGAGCCTGCCTGCTGGATTGCCATACGCAAAGCAGACCGTGTCATTCTGGCCGGTGATTATTGCCAGCTTCCTCCTACCATTAAATGCATGGAAGCAGCTCGTGGAGGATTAGACCGGACACTGATGCAGGAGATTGCAGACAACAAACCCGACACTGTATCCTTGTTAAAGGTACAATATAGAATGAATGACGAAATTATGCGTTTCTCTTCAGAATGGTTCTATCAGGGTGAACTGAAATCAGCTCCCGAAGTAAAATATCGGAGTATATTGGACTATGACACACCGATAGAATGGATAAATACGGAAGGAATGGAATGCAACGAAGAGTTTGTGGGTGAAAGCTTCGGCCGTATCAATAAAGAGGAGGCGGCACTCTCCATTTCCCAACTTACCAACTATATCAATAAAATAGGTAAAGACCGTTTTCTGGAAGAACGGATTGATGTGGGACTGATTTCTCCTTATAAAGCACAAGTACAATATCTCCGTCAACTGATAAAACGAGATGCTTTCTTCAAGCCTTACCGACACCTTATCACCATCAATACGGTAGATGGTTTTCAGGGACAGGAACGAGACGTTATTCTCATCAGTTTAGTACGTGCAAATGAAGAGGGACAAATTGGTTTTCTAAATGACTTGCGACGAATGAATGTAGCAATTACACGTGCACGCATGAAACTTATTATATTAGGAGATGCCTCTACGCTGACTAAGCATCCGTTCTATAAGAAGTTATATGAATATATTTATTCGTTACACGAATAATAATTCATTGTTCGGAGGGCAATTAATTCCACCCGAACAATGAAAAACGCCTTTATCAATCAGGCAAGTTTACTCATAAACTTTTCTTTATCGACAATATAGCGCACATGTATCCCCTCACCAATCACTCCTTTACTGTCCATGGCCTGCACTTCGAAAGTAAGTTTTCTGCCTTCCACTTCCTTCAATACGGCAGTTGCCGAAACCGTATCTCCCATAGCCGAAGGCTTGGTATGAGTCGTATTCATCATTGCCCCCACAGTAGTGGAACCTTCGGGCAACTCGCCTGCCACGGCATTCATAGCGGCGTTCTCCATCAGTGACACCATAGACGGAGTAGCAAAAACCTCCAAATCTCCGCTACCCATTGTGATAGCCGTGTTCTCTTTCGACACTGTGATGGTCGAAGTATAAGTCAATCCTGTTTCCATAAGTTTTATTCTCATTATATCCGAATGCAAAGGTATTGAATATTAATGTACCAACCATAGGACAGCACCTACAAAACTTCCAATAAACCAAGTTTCCGATACATATTGATACAAATACACCAGATGCTATTTGATATAAGCGAAAGATATTGTCTCCTCCTTCATTACCATCCATATTCCGACGAGATGCCTAGCTTCTCACCATTCCGGTTTTGTTATGTTCATTCTTTTTTTTACCGGTCAATATTAAGGTACTGCCTTTCCGCCTTATAAACAAGCCTTGTCTTCCTTACCGGTAAGTCCTTTCTTACGGTCGGCTACTACAGTCTCCACCGGCAGACTGTACAGTCTACTACAATCGTCTATACAGTCCATTATAGTAGACCTTACAGTCCACTAGCGGAGACTGTAGTAAGCAAGCTAACAAAAAGCCTTAGTATTACTTATGTTTTCTGATAACAGTCTGTCCCCACGAAACATAATAATTTCAATAAGCATAATGTGTGAAAGCAGCTTTTATCATCTTCCTTTTGTGAGAAGACAAGCAGACTTTTCTCTATGAAATATTACAGAAATGAAGTAGAATGAGGCCATATCCCATATCCTCTCTCACCTGCATTCCACATTTTAATGTATCAAGAGAATGCAGGTGAGAGAACATTTATTCTATCGACAGAAAGATGCCGGACTGTCCTTGCGGGTCATACAGTATATATTTCCCCTTACCCACAGCATAGGACAATTTTAAAGTTCCGTTGACACTGACCACCGACTCTTGCGGATGTACTCCATTAGTCACCAGGTCTTCATAAGTAAATACATTACAGAATCCTTTTCCTTTCACTTTCATAAGAACCAGTTTGAGCAGGATAGGTCTATAAGCGGAAGATTCATTCTGTTTTTCCACAATCAGCATACCACCGATGGAATCGGCCGACAAAACAGTGGCCCGGGAAGCTGTATCTACTATCAACAACCCTTCCTGTTTTTCAATAACAGCCTTTGCCGATTCTTTCCGGTTTACCAGTATTTCACCTTTACCGACTATTACATCCGTCAAAGGTTTATAATCCGGATTCGCTTTTTTTCTTGTTTCCGTGACAGCAATGCTGTTCCTGCGCAAAATATCTCCCCGCTCATTCTGAATCAATAAATAGCCGGGCTCCTTTTCTCTCCCATAGTTCTGCTCTACAATGATACCGGTATCTTCATCCTTCTTTATGCAAACCACGTCCAACAATGGACTTTGCTCGAACAACGACTGATTAGGGTTCAATTTCTTTTTCTGCTGAAAAGCAATCTGTCCGGCATTGATAACTTCCACTATTCCATCATTCTTCAGCAAGCGGATTCTCTCTCCCGGTATTTGTTCGATGATTTGTCCTTCATACTTCTCGCCCGTACGCAATGCCACCACATCAATCAACCCGGTCAAATCGGTCGTGGCCCTGGGAGCACGTTTGATAGCCTGTATATCTTTCCAATCCAGATAATAGGAATTAGGAGTAAAATCAAGATATTTGATGACTTCTCCTTTTTCCAGTATACGCACTTTGCGGGGAACAACGTTCCAGTTTGAATAAAGCGGGGTATTCGTTTCCCGGACGACGGCAGAATCGAGGACTACTGTATCATTCTCTGCTGTTTCTGCCAAAATGATGTCAGTCATTTGCAGAAACTTACTACCTCTGACAGTCTTTACCAGCAATGGGTTATCTCCTACCCAAGCTTTCCACGGGTCGGACAGTGTTTCTATCTCGATATCATACTCCAACACAGACTTCACCTGTTTCACCGGAATATAAACCGTTGCCTTTTCTGCAAAAAAGATAATATCTTTTCCCGGATGCTGAACAGAAATATAACCTTCGAGCACAGAGCCGTTTTTCAGCACAACCGTCTCATAAGGTTCGGCACCGGCAGTTAAAACCAGCAGGTTTAATAATAGTATCCAACAAAATCTCTTAGTTTTCATCATTTTATCCTTTAAAAATTGACAAAGAAAGGTTCTACAGTTATACTTTTGCTCACTTTATTCATATCAGGAACAGTAACCGTCACAACGCGTTTCTCTTCTTTTATAATTTTAGTAAAGGTAGCATAAATCTTTTTGCTCTGTCCGGCATCCAGACTCACCTTTTCTTTCTTCGTTATTAGTTGATTGCCCGTTATAACAGCCTCAAATTCTACCGCTTCCCCCGTTTGATTTGTCAGGGTGACTACAACCGAAGCAACATCATCTGCATTCGCCTTCACCTTTGAAGGAGCAATGGCAATACCGATTCCGGTATCATTGCCTGCAACATTTGAAACATTTTTTATCATGCTACTATTCCAAAGCTGCAAGTTTTCTCCTTCAAGCAAAAGATTACGAGTCTCTTTTTTAGGCAAAACCAGCGAAAAGATGCGAGTGCTTTTCGCATTCCCGGGCTGGCTGAGATTCACTTTCTCACCACGGTCGTTGGAGCAAAAAAGTTCCAGTTCCGCTTCCTGCCAGGCCTGGGGCACTGTCACCACATAATCCACAGATTCCATTCCGGCATCCACCGACTTTAACGAGCCTACGGAAGAACGGCATTGGAAATATCCCGGATAAAGTTTCAGCAAACCATATTTATTATCCTTAGAAGCAATGGCATATCCTCTGCTGAAGGGTTGCGCATCGTCAAATTGTGCCGGCAATACGATGGCGCTTCCCTGTTTATAACCATACAAATCATCTTCCGAATAAACAGTCGGACCATCATATACTATCCTGGATTTAGTTCCCTTTGCCGATTTATCCGCATGCTGTCCAATGGCATAATACTCATCAAACGACAAGACAATATTATTGTCTATCTTAAGCAATTGCCCTGAAGTATTGATAACACAATAACGATTGTCTTTTGTTATCACCAACGCTTCTCCATTCTTAAATGTCGTCCCTGTATATATATCACCTATATCGGATTGCAGCACCAGATTTTGTCCGTTTTCGTTTACATAAAAAACTTTATCCTTGTTTTTTGCATTCAGTAACCCGCTGACAGCATTAAGCCCTACAGAAAAAAGATTTTTTCCTTTGCAAACAGAAGCCCAACCTTCAGAAAACGGGTGTGCCACACTGTATGCAAAATCCAGTATCACCCGGCCATTAGGCCCAATATATCCAAATCTTCCCTTTTTATTGCAGACCGGCAATTTGCCTTCAGAAAAGAAAGTATAGTTTCCCACATACCAGTCCTCGGATATTTGTGAGGTAGTCTTATCCTTATGCAAAATACTCACCAACTTGTTCTTACCATCTACAAAACGTAATACCAATGAGCAGTCTTCAACCATATTGGTAATGGAATCGGCATACACACCGACTATTATTTTACCGTCTTTGTCCACAACTCCCACTTGTTTCCCTATTTTCACCTTGTACATGTCTTCGCCATACGGAGTGATAGATGAATACTGAGGAGCTATCGCCCACTTAGCCGTTTGAGCATTCATCCCAAACGGAATGAATGCCCAAATCATTAACAGCCGGCAGGCATACACCATTACTTTATTCATAGGCCCACCTCCTCTTCATACATTTCTTTCAGATATCTGGCCTGACATGCCAAGCCCAAAGTAGAGCCCATCTTCCAGCCTCCCCAAAGAACACCTACCAATTCGCCATGCTTATTGAAAATAGGTGACCCGCTGGCTCCGCCGACTGCTTCTCCCTGGAATTCAAAATCATATCTTCCAGGCACTTTGCTGCACATTGTTTCCCGAATATCCGGTTCGAGTGAATGATTTGTCTTCTCCACTGCACGATACGCACCTGCCGGATAACCGATGGTATACAATTTTTCTTCCAGCGGTTTCAGCTTTTCTGTATTAAATTGTTTTACATCGAAAATATATTCGATGTCGGATGGAGTTTTCTTTTTGTTCAACTGCAAAATAGCAATGTCCTTTTCATCCGTTTCAGAAGCCTTTACAACATAGCATCTCTCAAAGTC
>OIOR01000074.1_pt1 | contig 15311 bp, 10 predicted proteins | sample 1585601 | NCBI WGS metagenome assembly OIOR01 (sample SAMN02674597, study PRJEB24791) | human gut metagenome, SKBSTL013 | isolation source: stool | host: Homo sapiens | place: USA | reverse complement strand
GAGCGTGGACGCCCCGATTTCATCCTCTTTTTTGCTTCATCAAACAGATTAATTCTCTAAATAATTGATTAGCAAACAGAAAATCATTAAATTTGTCCCATCAATTGAAATTACGTAATTATCATTTAAGATGAAGGAAGAATTCGAGCTAATCGCCAAGACTTTCCAGGGACTGGAAGAAGTACTGGCAAAAGAACTCACCGAGCTGGGAGCCAGCAATATAGAAGTAGGAAGACGCATGGTAGCCTTTACGGGCGATAAAGAAATGATGTATAGGGCAAACTTCTGCCTGCGTACTGCCATCCGCATCCTGAAACCCATCAAACATTTTGAGGCGAAGAATGCCGATGAAGTTTACGAAGCTATCAAGGCCATTGCGTGGGAAGACTTCTTGGATAAAGATAAAAGTTTTGCCGTAGACGCTGTGGTTTTCTCGAACGAGTTCCGTCACTCCAAGTTCGTAGCCTACAAAGTAAAAGACGCCATTGTGGACTATTTCCGTGAAAAGACAGGAGAGCGCCCCTCGGTACGCATCAACCATCCCGATGTGGCACTGAACATCCATATAGCCGAAAATAAATGCACTCTGTCACTGGATAGTTCGGGCGAGTCACTCCACCGCCGGGGTTATCGCCAGGAAGCTGTAGAAGCTCCTTTGAATGAGGTACTGGCAGCCGGTATGATCCTGATGACCGGATGGAAAGGCGAATGTGATTTGATAGACCCGATGTGCGGTTCAGGAACAATACCTATCGAAGCCGCCCTGATAGCACGTAACATCGCTCCCGGCGTATTCCGTAAGGAGTTCGCTTTTGAAAAGTGGAACGATTTTGATCAGGAACTATTTGACCGCATCTACAATGACGACTCACAGGAACGTGAGTTCACACATAAGATTTTTGGATATGACAATAATCCGAAAGCAAATGAAATTGCCACTCACAATGTGAAAGCAGCCGGACTGAGCAAGGAGATTATCTTAAAAATCCAACCGTTCCAGCAATTTGAGCAACCCAAAGAAAAAAGCATCATCATCACCAACCCTCCTTATGGAGAACGTATCTCAACCAATGATTTGCTGGGCCTGTATCAAATGATAGGCGAACGTCTGAAACACTCTTTCACCGGCAATGATGCATGGGTACTAAGTTACCGTGAAGAATGTTTCGACCAGATTGGTTTAAAGCCTTCTATAAAAATCCCCCTGTTCAACGGTTCGTTGGAATGTGAATTCCGCAAATACCAATTATTCAACGGCAAATTCAAAGAATTCCGTAGTGAGAACGCCGATCAGGAATTCAAGCCCCGCCGGGAAGAAATCCGCCCGCGCCGTAACACGGAAAAGGTAGAATATGGAGAACGCAGAGAACGTCGTAGTTTTGACAACAGACGTGAAGGACACGGAGAGTACAAAGGAGGAGAGCGCAGAGAAAGACGCTCTTTTGATGACAAACGTGAGGGACGTGGCGATTTCAAAAGAGGAGAACACCGCAACTTTGGTGACAGACGTGAAGGCCGCGACAATTTCAAAAGCAGTCCCCGTAAATTTGACGACAATAAGGAAAAGACAGAAGAATAAACAGTTATGAGAAAATTAATCAATCTGATTGCCTTATTAATCATGGCTTCATCTGTAACATGGGCACAAGACAAGAAAAGTTTCACACTGGAAGACTTGATGCCGGGAGGAAACAATTATTATAACCTGCTTCCACAAAACCTGTATGGTTTGCAATGGTGGGGAGATGTATGCATCAACGCCGACATAGAAGAGGTAAAAACCATCCAGCCGGCAAATGGGAAGGAAAACGTACTTATCACTTTGCAGGAAGTGAATGAACTGTTGGCAAACAAGGAATTAGGGAAAATCAACCACTTCAGGAATGCATCTTTCCCATACGCTGAAAAGATGATGCTGGTAAATACCACATCCAATAAAGTGCTGATCGATTTAACTAAAAAGGAAATAATATGGAGTCAGCCTCTCTCTCCTAAAGCCGCCAACCAGGACTGGAACAAGGAAAGCCGTTCATTGGCTTATACCCTTGACAACAATCTGTTTGTAACGACTGCCGACGGGAAAACGCAACAAGTCACCGACGAACCGAAAGGCATCGTATGCGGACAAAGTGTACACCGTCAGGAATTTGGTATCTCGAGAGGTACTTTCTGGAGTCCGAAAGGAAATCTGCTTGCTTTCTACCGCATGGACGAAAGCATGGTAACCGATTATCCACAAGTAAATACCTCCACCCGCATAGCGACACTGGAGCCGGACAAGTATCCGATGGCAGGAATGACCAGCCACAAAGTGACTGTCGGCATCTACAATCCGGCGACCCAAAAAACAGTTTATCTGAAAGCCGGCGACCCTACCGACCGTTATTTTACCAATATCAGCTGGAGTCCTGACGAAAAAAGCGTTTATGTCATTGAACTGAACCGTGACCAGAACCATGCCCTGCTATGCTGCTATGACGCGGAAACAGGAGAGCCACTGAAAAGCAATCCCCTTTACGAAGAGAAGCATACTAAATATGTAGAGCCCCAACATCCCATCGTCTTTCTGCCGTGGGACCACACGAAGTTCATCTATCAGAGCCAGCGCGACGGCTACAACCATCTTTACCTGATGGACACCAAGACTTCCATATATCCGGAATCACATGGAGCCGCGGCCGGAGGTTCTTACCGGGAAAGCTACAAGACCAGACAGCTTACCCAAGGCAACTGGGTAGTACAAAACATCCTCGGATTCAATGAAAAGACCAAGGAAGTCATCATCATGAGCACAGAGGTTTCCCCTTTGCAGAGCAACGCATACGCTGTGAATGTAAAGACAGGCAAACGCCGCCTCATCGGCAATAAAGACGGTATGCATCATGTACAACTGTCCGGTAGCGGCAACTATGTGATAGACAATTATACTTCTTTCACCATTCCCCGGAATATCGAGATCGTTCCCACTTCCGGAAAGGGAAAGACTATCAGCCTGTTGACCGCCACCAATCCGTTGGAAGCATACAATATGCCCGAAATCACTGTCGGTACCCTCAAGGCAGCCGACGGCAAGACCGACTTATACTACCGCCTGATAAAGCCGGTGAATTTTGACCCCAACAAAAAATACCCGGCCGTAATCTACGTGTATGGCGGACCACATGCCCAACTAATCCACAACAACCGCAACTATGACGCCCGCGGATGGGATATTTACATGGCACAACTGGGTTACGTCATGCTGACCGTTGACAACCGGGGCAGTGACAACCGGGGACTGGAATTTGAGAACTGTACGTTCCGCCAATTGGGAACCGAAGAGATGAAAGACCAGGTAAAAGGAGTGGATTTCTTAAAATCATTGGGTTATGTGGACAATAACCGCATTGGCGTACATGGTTGGAGCTTCGGTGGTTTCATGACCACCAACTTGATGCTGACTTACCCCGAACTATTCAAAGTAGGAGTAGCCGGCGGTCCTGTCATCGACTGGGCTTACTACGAAGTAATGTACGGCGAACGCTACATGGATACTCCGCAAACCAACCCCGAAGGCTACAAGAACGCCAACCTGAAGCTGAGAGCCGGAAACCTGAAAGGACGCTTGGAAGTGATCATTGGCGCCAATGACCCCACTTGTGTTCCCCAGCACAGCATCAGTTTCCTCCGTGCCTGCATTGATGCCGGAACCCAACCCGATTTCTTTATGTATCCGGGCGACGGTCATAATATGTTCGGACGCGACCGTGTGCACTTGTATGAACGCATTACACGCTATTTTGAAGACCACTTAAAATAAACAAAAGATAAGATTATGAAACTGTTGCTATTAGGCTCAGGCGGACGTGAACACGCCCTGGCATGGAAGATTGCTCAAAGTCCCAAAATCGAGAAACTCTATATCGCCCCGGGAAATGCCGGCACAAGTAATGTAGGCGAGAACGTAGCGATTAAAGCAGATGACTTTACAGCAATCAGAGAGTTTGTAGTAAAGAATAATATAGATATGGTAGTGGTAGGTCCCGAAGACCCGTTAGTCAAAGGAATCTATGACTATTTCAAAAAAGATGAAGCGCTGAAAAACATTCCTGTTATCGGGCCTTCAAAAGCGGGTGCGGTACTGGAAGGCAGCAAGGAGTTCGCCAAAGGCTTCATGCAACGCCATAATATCCCGACAGCCGGTTACAAAAGTATCACTGCCGCAAATCTGGAAGAAGGATTAGCCTTTCTGGAAACATTGGAAGCTCCATACGTACTGAAAGCCGACGGTCTTTGCGCCGGAAAAGGCGTACTGATTCTGCCCACCCTGGAAGAAGCCAAGAAAGAATTGAAAGAAATGCTGAGCGGAATGTTCGGTGACGCTTCCGCCACCGTAGTGATTGAAGAATTCCTGAGCGGTATAGAATGTTCCGTATTCGTTCTGACCGATGGAAAGAACTACAAGATTCTGCCCGAAGCAAAAGACTACAAACGCATCGGCGAAGGCGACAAAGGGCTGAACACCGGTGGTATGGGTAGTGTATCTCCTGTTCCGTTTGCCGACAAAGCATGGATGGAAAAAGTGGAAGAACGTATCATCCGCCCCACAGTAGAAGGACTGGCAGCAGAAGGCATCGACTATAAAGGCTTTATCTTCTTCGGCCTGATTAATGTAAAAGGCGAACCGATGGTCATTGAATACAATGTACGCATGGGCGACCCGGAAACGGAAAGTGTCATGCTGCGCATCAAGAGTGACTTGGTGGAACTGCTTGAAGGAGTGGCAACAGGCAATCTGAAGGAAAAAGTCCTGGAGATAGACCCCCGTTCGGCAGTATGCGTCATGCTGGTATCCGGCGGATATCCGGAACATTATGACAAGGGATTTGCCATCAGCGGAGTAGAAGAGATTGAAAACAGCATTGTATTCCATGCAGGAACAGCACTGAAAGACGGACAGGTAGTCACTAGCGGCGGACGTGTCATTGCAGTCAGCTCCTACGGTGCCAATAAAGAAGAAGCCTTGGCACAATCATTCGCCAATGCGAAGAAAATCAATTTCGACAAGAAATATTTCCGTTCAGATATTGGATTCGACCTGTAATCAGCGGACTATCACCCCATGGCAGGCTATGACAAATTCCAAATAGATATGGCAAAGGGAAGATTCACCTTCCCTGTTGCCATCCTTATATGCCTGCTTCTCCGGATCATCACGGGCAATGAATGGCAGGATGTAATCAATTTGCTGGTCTGTGCTTTGACTGCCTATCTGCTGATCGAGATAAACACCGCCTTCACGCTGATACGGACACGCAGTACCTTGCATGTCAGCTTTTACGTATTCCTGTCCACGGCCTGCCTGTTTCTGCATTCCTTCCAGTATGCCGTTTTTGCGCCACTCACTTTTCTGATCGCTATTTCCCAATTATTCAGCAGCTACGAATCTCCCTACCCGGCGGGAAGTATATTCCACGCTTTCTTTTTCATCGGACTGGGAAGCCTGTTGTTTCCACAGTTGCTTTATTTTGTACCTCTGTTCTATTTGGGGATGATCAGTTTCAGATCCCTGTCACTCAAAAGTTTCTTTGCCGGACTTACAGGACTCTGTGTGCCCTACTGGCTCTTTTTCGGCTATGCGTTCTATTACGACAAAATGAATCTCTTCTATCACCCTTTACAGGAGCTTATTCATTTTCAACCCATCAGTTATGGGACATTAGGGATGGACAGAATCATATCCTGTGGAATCATCACCTTGATATCACTGGTCAGCAGCGTGCATTATTTCCATGTTTCTTATTTAGACAAGGTACGCACGCGTATATTCCTTTTTTTCCTGATCGCCGTTGAAGCCTGGATTTATTTACTGGGTATCTTACAGCCACAGCATTTCGACATCCTGTTGCAGATGCAGGTCATTGTAGGATCCATTTTAACAGGACATTTATTTACTTTAACCCACAACCGCTTTACCGGCATCTTTTTCATCATTACATTTGTTCTATTAATAGTTCTAACTATATACAATTTATGGATGCAATTCTTCAATTCCTGATCGACTGGGGATATTGGGGTCTTTTTCTAGGCTCTTTTATAGCCGGAAGTGTTCTCCCCTTCAGTTCGGAGGCCGTATTGGCAGCCTGTGTAGGTCCGTTGGGCTTAGACCCGGTGATCAGTATAACCGCCGCCACCGCCGGCAATGTTGCCGGAGGCATGACCTGCTACTGGATGGGACATCTGGGCAATATGGAATGGATCGAGAAATATTTTCATGTAAAAAAAGAGAAGATGGGGACCGTGCGGAGCGGTTTGTACACGGACGGGGTGCCTGGATGGCTTTCTTCGCCTTTATCCCTATTTTGGGAAGTGCCATATCCATTGTATTGGGCATGATGCGTGCCAATATATGGATTGTCATTCTCGCTATGACCATCGGAAAGATACTCCGCTACGCCTTATTGGTATGGGGAGTATTGGAAGCCTCCGCTTTAATGCATTAAAATTATGAAACTGGAACAAACAGCAGATGGAAGTTATACCCTCTATGTACCCGAACTGGACGAACATTATCATTCGGTGAAAGGGGCACTGACGGAGTCACAACATATTTTTATCGAAATGGGATTAAAGCATTCTCCCGTTTCCGAGCCCCACATTCTGGAGATAGGACTAGGAACAGGGCTGAATGCCTTTCTGACACTGCTTTCAGCAGAAGAGACCCGACGGAAAGTACATTATACCGGTATCGAACGCTATCCGTTAGCCGAAGAAACCTTGAAGCAACTGGACTACCCCCGCCTGATCGGCAAACAGCATGAGGAGGATTATTACGCCATTCACCGGGCGCCCTGGAACACAGAAACAGAGGTATCCCCTTGGTTCACATTACATAAAATTGAAGATGATTTTACCCGGCTTTTCAACCCGGAGGAAGGCAGCCGTCCCGCCGTTCCCTTATACGATATCATCTACTTTGATGCCTTCGCTCCCGAAAAACAACCCGAAATGTGGGAACAATCTCTTTTCGATACTTTATACAAGGTATTGAATGAAGGAGGTATCCTGACAACTTACTGTGCCAAAGGGGTGGTAAGAAGGATGCTGCAAACAGCCGGATTCACAGTAGAACGCCTTCCCGGCCCTCCGGGGGGAAAACGCGAGATACTGCGGGCAACCAAGTCTGATTAAACTTCTAGGACCGAAACTGATGAATGGTCAAGTTTCACCTAAAACAGTAAAACCGTTGTAAAATCCTTCAAATCCGTCATATACGCATAACTGCATATTTATCAGCGAATTACCATGAAACATTCATCGCTGAATCCGTCATAGATTCTTCATATTCTTTCTCCACGCTGAGATGATTGCCGTTATATACATAAAAAATCTCCGGCTTGTCACAAGCCAGAGATTCTGTTTTATAAATCTAAAGTTTTTATTATATAAGATTCTCCTGTCGGAGAAAGTCTTATCTTGCTGAAAAAATGAACTTTATCCGAATTGGGATTGTATCGTTTCCTGATAAATTCATTTGTTTAGAAGAAACCGCTCCCCCACGAGAGGGAAGCAGTTTTTTAACCAAGTTTATTTTGCAGCCTTAACAACTACTTTCAGAGTCTTAGTTACACCGAATACATCTTTCAGTTTGAATTCGATAGTAACAGGTTCTGTAGTACCAATGCTAGAAGGCAACTGGATCATGATACCACCAGGAACAGCAGCATAGCCTTCACTCTTCACAGCTTCGTTAGCACCAAGATCTGTAACGATAACATTTGTTGCACTGATAGTGCCTGGTTCCCAAGCTCTGGTCTTGGTATTAGCATTAGTTACGAATTTAGCATTAGTGTTAACCGTACCTACAGAAACAGGGATAGCAAATTTGTTACCGTTCTTGTAATAGTATGCAGATGCATTAGCATTAGCCAGCGTGAAGTTTGTAGCGAATCCTTCAGTACCTTCTTCAAATCCTTGACGGAGGTTCATATCAGAACGCTTGTCCACATTGCCGTCAGCCTTAACACCGTCGAACAGATAGAATGTATCATCCAAAGCATCCACCAAAGTAAAGTCAGCATCTGTCAGAACCACTTCACGAGTTACATTGTTAGAAGTAAATTCTTTCTTAGCTTCTACCTTCTTAGCGTCACCCAGCAAGCTAGCGAATCTCAGAGTAAAGTCTGATACTTGTTCCTTAGTTGCCGGATATACTCCGTAGAACCTGTAGTTGGCAACTATCGGAAGATTAGCTTCTCCAGTAGTTACATTTCCAACAAGAGTACGTGTATTCCATTCTTTTGCAAGACTTGAATATACGATATTAGTCAAAGGAATATTCTGAAGTCTCGTAGCATAATCTTGACCTAACACTTCATAACCGGAATAAGTAAACCAATTATCTACATTTTCATTATGGCTCAAAGTATAGTACTGAGCTGTAGAACCAAATACAGTATATTGTTTAGCATATGCAGTAGTAAATGCTTCATAGAATGGAACACTCATAATTTCTACATCGCCTTCTTTTACCAAGTCACCATAAATGCTCAATACATTCTTCTTGTCATTCCAGATAGCCTTCTCACCGTTTACACGAGTAATATCCAAAGTCGGCTGAGTGAATTCGAATGGCAAGATGATCGAAGCAACAGGTGTGTTGGTGTCTTCATCTTTCACTGTCAAAGTCAACTGATAAGCGTTCTTCAAAGTGAAGTTATACGGATATCCTTCAGATACAACGAACTGGAATGTTATGGTGTTGTCCACAATAGCATAACGAACATTATACCCTTTTGTCCAGTTATCCCAATATTCATTGTTTTCGCCTTCACCACCAATCAATTCGAAATCAATGCGTCCAGCTTCAACGGCACTCTTCCATACAGCCTTTTCTATAGCACTCATTTCATTAATTATTTTATCCAATGAATAAGCCTTAGTATTAAGAGCAAATACTTGCTTCTCATTAGCAGACCAAGAACCAGTAGTAGGTCTCAGTTCAGGATTATAATTAGGATCCTTGTCGTTTTCAACAATTAACTTAGCATCCATCGGAGTATACAGACGTTCCAAAGTAATTTCATGAGCATTTGCCATTTCTTCACGCTGATAAGCAAAGAAGTGAGGCGCATCTTTATCGCCTTGTACGATAGTACCGTCCATCAAAATGTAGTTGTAAACAAACTCAATGTAGTTATTTACTCCTGTTTCTCTTGTGAACTTGAAGCTATGACCTTCTTTATCTATTTCCACACCATACAACTGTGCGTTCTTCAAGTTCTTGGCAGATTGTTCCAAAGTAATCCAGTAGTCATATACAGCAGCTGCATCTACAGACGGAGAAATATAAGAAACAATAGGAGTATAATCTACATTAACTGCACAATTTTCCAAGTTGCGCAAACCTACATTAACTTCGCCAATCTTCTTCAACTGAGCACTCAAATCATACGGAGTTTTGATTATTGTTTCATTCAAAGTAGCAGTCAGAGACAAAGCGTGTTTTGCACCGTCATTAGCCTTGAACAACAGATAGTTCTTCGTTCTGGCATCATCAATATTTTCATAACGGACAAAGTCATGAGGCAATACCCATACTGCATTTTCAGAAGTGGCTCTAGTCAATACACCCTTAAACGGAACAGCATCCTTAAACGGCAATTCTGTATCCACATTGGCAGAGTTCATCAAGTTGAATGAATAAGCAGAAGCATCTGTTCCCTGAGGATTAACCACAACTTCCAAGTCGCGATCAAGAGTGGTGTACAAACCTTTCTTCAAAGTTTTTTTGGCTGGTCCGTACTCAACATCCTTCTCATTGATTCCATAAAGTGCATGCATCGGATTAGCACCATTCAAGACATCCATATAACCCATAGTAGCACTGCTCGGAATAAAAATAGTCTGTTCATCACCATTTTCATCCTTTACAGTAATGTTCCAGCCACCTTTTACTTGTGCAGCTACCGCACCACCGGCAATATATTCTGTTTCAACGTATGCAGCCTTTTCGGTATCCCATACCATCCAGTAACCGTTTTCGCTAATCTTTGCATCATGTCCGGCAGCGGCAGCATCACCCGGTTCGCCCTGGTCACCCTTGTCACCCTTATCTCCTTTTGCAGGATATTCAGATTTCACACCATCAAATGCCCAGTAACCGTCAATGATGGTCACAACTGTACCATTCTTACCGTCTTCACCCTTGTCACCTTTGATAGTTTCAATGGTACTTGTAGAATTGTCACTCCAGGTTACAGTGATACCGTCACCGTTCTTCACTACGTTGGTAACATACTTACCAGCATCAACTTTTGCCTGTAAAGCTGAAAGAGCTGACTTGATATCGACCAGTTCCTTGTCGATGCGGTCAATGTCCTCATCATAGTCTTTACAAGACACAAATGTTCCTGTTGACGAAACCATCAAGGCTCCGAACAGAACTGCACTTAAAAACTTTTTGTTCATAAATAAAGATTTAAATTTATAAATTTAAAAAACTAAAAATTGGTTATACATATACTGTTATAAAAGGACTTCATTCTCTATTTCCAAGTTCACCAGGTTCCTCTCGCGCGCCGCATACCGTTTCGGAGTCATACCCGTCTGACGGACGAAAGCCAGATAGAAAGGGCTCTTCGAACCGAAACCGCTCCGTGACGGAACCTCGCCCAGCGGACAACCGCCGTTGCGAAGCAGCTCCTTAGCGTATTCCACCCGGTAGCGGTTAAGCAACTCCTTCAGATGACAACCGAAGTAGCGGTTCACCGCATTGCTCAGGTAAGTCTGGTTTGTTTCGAGCATCATACTCAGTTTCTTTAACGAAAGAGAGGAATCGAGGAACGCCCGGCGTATCTCCAACTGATACAATATACCTTTATATATAAGGCTGTCTGCCGGACGGACATCCGACAGTGACGAGAACCGCGCCGTCCATTCGCGACCGGCGGCACGATAGAGCAATGTCTTCTGCCTTACAGAAGTGCTGCTCGTCTTTTTACGTCTCAGAAACAGGTATTCCATCTAAACTCGTTATTCGTTCTTATTGGCCTTTTATGCAGATCTCTTAGTAAGAGATCTACAAACAGACGATAACAGGCTTTAAATCAAAATATTAACTATACAGATACAAGATTAAATCAGAGCCGGTAGAACCAGAAGAAATACTTTTTTTCACAATATTCCATATTTTTTCCGCGAAAAGTGTACTAGTTATCAAAACTTTCCTTATTTTTGCACGTGAAATGTCGATCTCTTACTAAGAGATTTATACTTTTTTCATCTTCCATACATACAATAACACATTGATTTTCAATCATCCACAACCAGTTCCTATTCCTGCTCTTAACATATAGTAAGATAAATACATGAACAAAGATTGAAAGGATTTTTTTACAAATCTTATTCTTCACGAATACAAGAGCCTTATATGGCATCTTAAAAAGATTGACAAACGACAAGACACTTCCCACCCAATATAAAGCGCATATTTATAGAGAACGATAAAGAGTACATAGAATGCCATATAGAATCTCTTACCTGAAACCAAGGCTTCTCATACAGCCACAGAATAGCCGTATGAAAAGCTCTAACCAGACTGAAATTGCTTATCAATTGAGCAATTTGGGGAGTATTTGTACCCGATTAATGAGCAATTTGCGTATATTTGTTGTTGTTAAACAGAAAAGATAACATTCATGAGAACCAGACATCACATATTTTTCCCATTGCATCCCGGCAAAAGTATCCTTTGTTCGTGCTGCATGGTACTGATAGTGTGCCTGTTTACCGCCTGTGACAGTAAACAGTCCACTTCCACAAAACCGACCCTGACTGTCACCCTGGAACCCTTGCGCTATTTCACAGAAACCATTGCAGGCGATAAATTCAAGATAGTCAGCATGGTTCCGAAAGGAAGCAGCCCCGAAACCTACGACCCTACCCCCCAACAACTGGTCAATCTGGATAAAAGCACCGCCTACCTGCGCATCGGCTATATCGGTTTCGAACAAGCCTGGATGGATAAACTGACCACGAATGCCCCTCATCTGAAAGTATTCGATACCTCAAAAGGAATAGACGTCATACACGAAACAGGACACAACCACGGTGACCATCATCACGAAGGGGGTATAGAGCCTCATATATGGAACTCCGCACGCAATGCCTCAGTAATCGCCCGTAATATCTACTCCGCCCTGAGTGAACTGGACAGTGCAAACGAACCTTATTTCAAGCATCGGCTGGACAGTCTGCAACAAATTATCGCACAGACAGATACGGACGTTCGTGACCGGCTACAGAATGCCGATACCACTTTCCTTATCTATCATCCGGCACTCAGTTATTTTGCTAGGGACTACGGATTAAAGCAAATCAGCATAGAAGAAGGAGGAAAGGAGCCCTCACCCGCCCATCTGAAAGAACTGATAGAAACCTGCCGCCGGGACAATGCCCGGGTTATTTTTGTCCAACAGGAATTCGATACCCGCAATGCCCGGCTGATAGCAGATGAACTGGGAGTCACCGTTGTTCCCATTAATCCGCTAAGTTATGAATGGCGGGAAGAGATGATCAATGTAGCAAATGCACTTGCCAAATAACAGAGCCTTATGACGAATCCCATTATACAACTTACAGATATTTCCGCTTCTTACGATGAGAAGACAGTACTGAGTCACGTCAATCTCACGGTATATGAACGTGACTTCCTTGGTGTAATCGGCCCCAATGGTGGCGGAAAAACCACACTGATCAAGATCATACTAGGGTTACTGAAGCCCGCTTCGGGCAGTGTCCGTTTCTATAAGAACGAAAAAGAAGTACCCGAAATAGCCATGGGATACTTACCACAATACAACAGTATTGACAAGAAATTCCCCATCTCCGTATATGAGGTGGTATTATCGGGGCTCAACAAACAGAAATCCCTGTTCCACCGCTACACCCCCGAACAGCACGAACTGGTGAGCCGGATTATTGCCCGCATGGGACTGGAAGGTTTGGAAAGCCGTGCCATCGGCGAACTGAGTGGAGGACAACTGCAACGCGCGCTCTTGGGACGCGCCTTGGTTTCAAACCCTGAGGTTGTCATTCTGGACGAACCCAATACCTACATTGACAAACGGTTTGAGGCCAAACTCTACTCCCTGCTGGAAGAAATCAACAAGGAACGGGCCATCATCCTGGTAAGCCATGATATAGGCACTGTGCTGCAAAATGTAAAAACCATAGCGTGCGTCAACGAAACGCTGGATTATCATCCCGATACGGAAGTACCCACCGAATGGCTGGAAGAGCATTTCGGATGCCCCATCGAACTGTTAGGACATGGAAACTTCCCTCACCGCATCTTGAAATGCCATCATCACGACGAATAAATCCGATTATCGTGACCTAAGCCTTTTCATGCGGCAGGTTAAGCCCTATCCACCTTATCATTAAGCATTTTCTTACGGCAGACTTCTACAGTCGCCGGCAGTGCTCCGTACAGTCCACTGCAACAGACCGTACGGACTACTATAGCAGACTGTACAGTTCACTGTAGCGGTCTATACTGGTTTACCGTATAAAAGACCTTAACCTAACCATCAATCAAGCTTAACCATAGAGTAGAAAAAGGTTAGGAATCCAAAGGTTTCCTTCATCTGTACAAACTGAAATTTCAGAACACAGTATACAAACCAGCAATAAAACATAGAAATTCCGTTAAGGACTGAAAGAAACATTTTCTGCCGCATTCCCTAAGGATAACACTAAATAACAGACCATTGCCTCCCTATTCCAACTTTCTTTCGTATCTTTGCGCCCATTGAACGTTAACGAAACAATAATATATTCATGAAACAGTACAAATTAGTCAACAACCTGGTAGGTTGGTTAGCTTTTGTCATCGCAGCTTATACTTACTGCATGACTATAGAACCGACAGCCAGTTTCTGGGATTGTCCGGAGTTCATCACCACCGGCTATAAATTAGAGGTAGGCCACCCGCCCGGTGCACCCTTCTTTATGCTTACCGCCAACTTATTCAGCCAATTTACAAGCGACCCCAGTCAAGTAGCCAGAATGGTCAATACCATGAGCGCTCTGATGAGTGCGGCTTGTATCCTGTTCCTTTTCTGGAGTATAACCCATCTGGTGAAAAAACTGATATGCCCCGATGACAAAGAGATGACCTTGGGCAAACTCATTACCATTATGGGGTCAGGACTGGTGGGAGCCTTGGCTTATACATGGAGCGACACCTTCTGGTTCAGTGCCGTAGAAGGCGAGGTATACGCTTACTCCAGCCTCTTCACCGCAGTCGTATTCTGGTTGATTTTAAAATGGGAATCCGTTGCCAACGAGCCTCACAGCGACCGCTGGCTGGTTCTGATTGCTTACCTGACCGGACTTTCCATCGGTGTGCACTTGCTGAACTTATTGTGTATTCCGGCCATTGTACTGGTGTACTATTATAAAAAGAATCCCGATGCCAACCTCAAAGGCAGCCTGTTGGCACTTACAGGCTCCATGGTGTTGGTTGCAGCAGTGCTGTACGGTATCGTGCCGGGCGTAGTAAAAGTGGGAGGATGGTTCGAACTGCTGTTCGTCAACAGTTTCGGTATGCCTTTCAACAGCGGTCTGATAGTCTACATCATTCTACTCGCCGCATCCATTATCTGGGGTGTTTACGAAAGCTATACGGAAAAGAGCCGCAAACGCATGAATATTTCCTTCATGGTAACTATCGCCATGCTGGGCATCCCCTTCTATGGCTACGGATGGAGCAGCGCCTTGATAGGCATTATCATACTAGGAATCTTGGGCGTTTATCTGTTTGCTGATTTGAACAAGAAATATCAGATTAGCGCACGTACTTTAAATACCTCTTTGCTGTGCATCATGATGATTATGGTAGGATACTCCTCATACGCCTTGATTGTGATCCGCTCTACCGCCAATACTCCGATGGACCAGAACTCTCCGGAGGACATCTTCACACTGGGCGAATACCTGGGACGCGAGCAGTATGGCACACGCCCGCTGTTCTATGGCCCTGCCTTCTCCTCGCAAGTGGCACTGGACGTGAAAGACGGTTACTGCGAACCGCGCATCAAGTACAACGGCACGAAGTTCATCCGCAAGGAGAAAGCTACGCCCGACGAAAAGGATTCGTACATCGAAATCCCCGGACGCATTGAGTACGAATACGCCCAGAACATGCTGTTCCCGCGTATGTACAGCAGTGCCCATACACAACAATACCATGCCTGGCAGGACATCAAGGGTTACGATGTGCCCTATGACAAATGCGGCAACATGATTATGGTAAACATGCCCACACA
>OIOR01000042.1_pt1 | contig 18140 bp, 15 predicted proteins | sample 1585601 | NCBI WGS metagenome assembly OIOR01 (sample SAMN02674597, study PRJEB24791) | human gut metagenome, SKBSTL013 | isolation source: stool | host: Homo sapiens | place: USA | reverse complement strand
TAAAATCTGATTCAGATCGGTCGGCGTTACATTTTTGATACTGCTGTCACTGGAGCCTTTGATGTCGCAGCTTTGAATAACATCCCAGATGGCGATATGGTGGCGGAGCAACATGGCCGTTTTCTCTTCAACTGTCTGCGGAGTTTCCTCCTCACAAAGTTTCGCCAACAATTTCCAGAATCGATTTTGTTTATGTCCGTAGTAGAAATTATTTTCCCGTGATTTTACAGAAGGAAGAGTTCCAAGAATCAGAATCTCGGAGTCTTCATTATATATTGGTTCAAAGGAATGGGTAATGTGTTCATATTCCATGATTGTGCTCACTTTCTGATGGTTTGGAGTAAGTTTTATAACAAGTATAGTGTCTTGAGGAGATTGTGTCAATGATACTGTTTGCGTTGCTGGTCGCACACCGTGTGAACAGTAACTGCTACAAAGCGCAACGTCGCATTTACACAAAGGTTGCTTTTACCTGCGTAATGGATTATACTAGTCTGACAGGGAATTTTGAAACGGAGGATTTTACAATGAAAATTGCAGTAACTTATGACAACGGAAATATTTTCCAGCATTTTGGAAAGACAGAGACTTTCAAAGTGTACGAAGTAGAAGATAATAAGGTGGTTTCCAGTGAAGTGATCGGTTCTAATGGGGAAGGACACGGAGCACTGGCAGGACTGCTTGCGGGACAGAACGTAGATGTTCTGATCTGTGGTGGAATCGGCGGAGGTGCACAGACTGCACTTGCAGAGGCCGGCGTTGAATTATGTTCAGGTGCTCAGGGAGATGCAGACCAGGCAGTAGAGGCATACCTGAAAGGCGAGCTTACATCCAAAGGAGCTACTTGTGATCATCATCACCATGAGGAAGGACATTCTTGTGGAGATCATGAAGAGGGACATTCTTGTGGAAGCAGCTGCGGTGGCGGATGCGGATCACACACTACAATGGAAGGAAAGAATGTTGGAAAGAAATGCCGTACACATTACAAAGGAACATTCAATGACGGAACTCAGTTTGATTCTTCTTATGACCGTGGAGAGCCACTTGAGTTCGTATGCGGTGCAGGACAGATGATCAAAGGATTTGACGCAGCAGTAGCTGATATGGAAGTTGGTCAGGTAGTAGACATCCATCTGATGCCGGAAGAAGCTTATGGAATGCCGAATCCGGAAGCTATCTTCACAGTAGAGATTGCAGAACTCCCGGGATCTGAAGACCTCGAAGTGGGACAGCAGGTTTACCTGTCCAATCAGTATGGACAGCCATTCCCGGTAAAGGTAACAGCTAAGGAAGAGACAACAATCACTTTCGATGCAAACCATGAGATGGCAGGAAAAGAACTGAACTTCAAGATTGAGCTTGTATCAGTAGAATAAAAAGTGAATAGAAGTAATTAGAATTCCAGTAAGAAGTATCTAATAAGAAACATAGAAAGAGGGCAGTGATTCAACGATTGAGAAATCGTGAAGTACTGCCCCCTCTCTTTAAGTGCGGGTAAGCATTTAAATTGTTACTGATTTACACTATCACTCACAATCTTTCCATCCATAATGCGGACAACGCGGTCTACCTGATTGGCAATTTCATCATCATGTGTAATAATAATAACTGTTCTTCCAGATTCATGAAGGTCTTTCAGAATATTCATGATCTCGATAGTTGATTTACTGTCCAGGTTACCGGTCGGTTCATCGGCAAGGATGATCGGCGGCTGTGCGGCAATTGCTCTGGCTACAGCGACACGCTGCTGCTGTCCACCGGAAAGCTGGTTCGGTCTGTGATCCATACGATTTTCCAGTCCAACTTTCGATAGAGCTTCCCCGGCAATCTCTTTTCTCTGTTGTTTTCCAAGTCCACGGTAGATCAGCGGAAGTTCTACATTTCCAAGTGCATCCAGGTTTGGGATCAGATTGAATCCCTGAAAGATGAAGCCAATCTTGTGATTGCGGATATCAGACAGTTCATTGTCTGAGAGATTGGCGACATCTTTTCCGTCCAGAAAATATTCCCCGGAATCAGGTGTGTCAAGACAGCCGAGCATATTCATAAATGTAGATTTACCAGAACCGGAATGTCCGACAATGGCAATAAATTCTCCCTGGTTGATCTCAAGAGAAACATCATCCAGCGCGCGGACTTCATTTTCTCCAGGGTTGTAAATCTTGTACATGTTTTTAACACGAATGAGTGGCTCCATAAAACTCCTCCTTAAAAAATAAAATAAATATCACAATAAGAATTCTAATTTCCAAAATAAGCATTGACTCCGGCAGTTAGACCATCAGCCAGACTGTTTAGTGTGGAATCACTGTGGTCAGAGCTTGCATTTCCAAGTTCCATATCAACAGACGGAATCGTACTATAAGAAGTCTGCGTCAGATCGATATTCATAGAACCATTTTGGTAAATGGTCATTCCTTCTGTACGAAGTCCTTCTACAAGAGAGGCCCCAAGTGCATCATGTTCCTGCCAGTGGGAAGCGACAGGTTCCATACTTTTCAGACCATCCGGCACAGAAATGTAGAAACAGCCTTTGTCATATCCCAATCCATCTCCATCCCAGTGGAGTGAGATGTGACAGTCAGCTACATTGTTACAGAGTACGGTGCGGGCAACGTTATCAAGCTGGACATCGTCGCCAGTTCTCACCATAAGGACATCATATCCTTGAGCAAGCAGCTTATCTTTCAGAATCTGAGCCATCTGAAGTGTAACAGTGCTTTCAGCAGTTCCATCGTTAAATGTCATTCCCCCGGAAACTGCAGTCGCATAAGTTGCACCCTGAGCAGTGCTTCCGCCGGTTGTCTTTGGAGAACCATCCGGGTGACACTGTGTCTTTACAGAAGCACCACCGGAAGTTCCATGTCCGGCATTCACGCCGACGACGATATCCTTGCGATCAGAATCTGCAAGATAAATAGTAGCTGTTCCAGAATTGATTGCAGAAAAGTCTGCGTATTGCCAGGAAGGGTCAAAGCTGATCTCCTGTCCATTGCTGTAAAGAGCCGCTGCGCCGGTCAGCGATTCTTGCTGAGTTACGGATTCAGATTCAGAAGCAGATGGGGTGGCGGCATCAGCAGAAGAAGTTTCATCTACAGTTTCATTTTCAGAATCTGATGAGATAGAAAAATCATCCGCTGTCTTGGGTGGTGCCTTAGTACCCTGCGCCGTGTCCGTACTGGATTTGTGCTGTATGCTACCGCATCCGGTCAGGCAGCAACACAGGAGAACGGCATAAGAGAATCGAAAAAATAGGTTTTTCAATTTCAATCTCCTTTATGATAAATATTACTGTTCTCATTGTATCATAATCATTTTCCAAATAGGGAAAATTCAGATAAAATTAAGGTTTCAAAAAGGAAAATATAATGTAAAAAATTCAAGGCGATTGCATAATCATTTTGATTGCGATAGACTACAAGAGAAAGAATATTATAGTTAGGGAATTTTGCCTGCCAATAGCATATAGTGTGGTGGGAGTTCTAGTGCTACGCAATTCGCATAATCATAATATACGAGGACAATATATATGGAAGAACAACAAGAAAAAACGCAAGGGAAAAAACAAGATAAAAAATTGTGGAAGATTTTCTGGTCAACCTTTTACTTGAGCGCGTTCACATTTGGTGGAGGTTATGTGATCGTCAGCCTGATGAAGAAAAAGTTCGTAGATGAATATCATTGGATTGAAGAAGAGGAGATGCTGGATCTTGTGGCGATCGCGCAGTCGGCACCGGGAGCAATCGCAGTGAACGGAGCAATCGTGATCGGATATAAACTGGCTGGAATTGCGGGGATTCTGACAGCAATTGCCGGGACAGTAATCCCACCATTTCTTATTATATCGATACTTTCTGCCGGTTATCAGGCATTTCGAAGTAACCAGATCATCAGCTTAATGCTCGAAGGAATGCAGGCCGGAGTGGGCGCCGTGATCGCATCTGTGACATATGACATGGGTGCCGGAATCGTGAAGAAGAAAGATGCTTTGTCATACGTACTTATGGTCGGGGCATTTATAGCTTCCTGCATATTTGAGGTAAATGTAGTCTATGTGATTCTGATCTGTGGAATTGTCGGAGTACTCCGCGCATTAATTGAGAAAAAGATCACGAAGAAAGGAAGTGAAGAGAAATGATTTATTTGAAATTATTTTTAAGCTTCCTTCAGATTGGACTGTTCAGCTTTGGCGGCGGTTATGCGGCGATGCCTCTGATCCAGGAACAGGTTGTGACACAGCACGGCTGGCTTACGATGACAGAATTCACAGATCTGATCACGATTTCCCAGATGACACCTGGGCCAATTGCGATCAATGCGGCAACATTTGTCGGCAGCAAGATTGCGGGAGTTCCGGGATCTGTTGCGGCGACCTGTGGGTGCATTCTGCCGTCTTGTATTATCGTAACTTTGATCGCATGGTTTTATTTAAGATATAAGAAAATGAAAATGTTCCAGAGCGTGCTGGAATCACTAAGACCGGCGGTTGTCGCACTGATCGCATCCGCAGGAATCGCAATTCTGCACACTGCATTCTGGACAGATGGAATTGTGCAGGTTGCGGCGACAAAATGGTCTATGGTGGTGATCTTTGGAATCTGTCTGTTACTGCTTCGTAAGACAAAATTGAATCCGGTGGTTGTGATGGCACTTGCCGGAGTGATGAACGTGGCAGTAAGATATGCAGCCGGATAAAATAGCGAATCCATGCAGGTTCCGGTAAAGAAATGTGAAAAGGTGAAAAATATGCAGACTTATGTGGAAAACATTTTAAAGATCATGGTATATTGTGAATAACTTTCATGATATACTTACTGTACATACGTTGTAAAAATAAAAACAGGAGAGCGAAATGAGCGAACAGAACAATCAAAATATTCAGGAATCACAGACACCGCACAAGCGTCGTGTGAGATACAAAGGAAAATACCCGAAGAAATTCGAGGAGAAATATAAAGAGTTACAGCCGGAGAAATACAAGGACACAATCGCACATGTAATCCAGAAGGGAAATACTCCTGCCGGAATGCACATTTCTATCATGGTAAATGAGATTCTTGACTTCCTGAAAATCCAGCCGGGTGAGACTGGATTCGATGCGACACTCGGATACGGTGGACATACGAAAGCAATGCTGGAATGTCTGAAAGGTGAGGGGCACATCTATGCAACAGATGTTGACCCGGAAGAGTCTGCGAAGACAAGAAAACGTCTGGCAGATCAGGGATTCGGAGAAGATATTTTAAGTATCCGTCTGCAGAACTTCTGCACGATCGATGAGATTGCAAAAGAAGTTGGAGGATTTGATTTTATCCTTGCGGACCTCGGAGTTTCCTCCATGCAGATCGACAATCCGAAGAGAGGATTTTCCTTCAAAGTTGACGGACCGCTGGATCTGCGATTGAACCAGGAGAAGGGAATCAGCGCAGCAGAGCGCCTTGATAACATTTCCGAGGAAGAGCTTGCCGGAATGCTTTACGAGAATTCAGATGAGCCATACTGCGAAGAGCTGGCGAAAGCGATCACAACAGAGATCCGCAAGGGCAATCGCATTGATACAACAACAAAGCTTAGAAATGTCATCGAGAAGACTTTAGATTTCCTTCCAAATAATAAAGAAAAGAAGGACATTATCAAGAAGACTTGCCAGAGAACATTCCAGGCACTTCGTATTGATGTCAATAATGAGTTTGAAGTGCTTTATGAATTCATGGAGAAACTTCCGGGAGCATTGAAACCGGGCGGAAGAGTAGCAATTCTTACATTCCATTCCGGAGAGGACAAGCTTGTAAAGAAAGCACTCAAAGCAGGATATAAAGAAGGAATCTATTCCGAATATGCAAGGGATGTTGTACGTCCGTCAGCGCAGGAATGTGCACAGAACGGAAGAGCAAGATCTACGAAGATGCGCTGGGCTGTGAAGGCGGAATAGTTGACTTCAATATAATGAAATGTTATAGTTAGTCAGAAATAATAGCGTTCGGTGCTGTTTGATCAGGGATATTTGAATACATATCCTAATCGAAACAGGTAAAAGGGAAACAGGTGTAAGACCTGTACGAACTCGTCACTGTGAACAGAGATGCGGTCTTCTTAGAAATCATTGTAACTGTTTTAGAACCAAATAGATTTCAGAAGATCGCTCCTATACAGATAAGTGTGGAGAGTCCGCACATCCACTGGGAGACCGGGAAGGTGTTCTGTATAGAAGATCTGTAAGTCAGGAAACCTGCCGGCCGTTGGTGCGGGGAATATACGAATTCCAGATCACGAGTAATTGATTGTACCGAAAAAATCATTCATTCGATTCAGGATAATTCTATCCATTTTCCGTATTTTATAATTCACAACTTAAGAGGAGACAAAAAAGAAATGAAAAATAAGAGCAGATGGCTTGCGCTTATGCTGACAGGTTCTATGATGATTTCACCATTGTCTTATACAAGAACATATGCGGCAGAAAATGAGCAGCAGTATGAGACAAATCTACAGGAAACGGTTGAGGTGGAAGAAGCTGATCTAGAGAAGAAACAAGATGAGAGTCAGACAGAAGACGCAGGAAATGTTAAAGAAGATCAGACAGAGGAATCTGAGAAAGTTGATAATTCTTCGGATAAATCAGATAATCAGAATTCAATCGAAGCAGAAACAAAACCAGATTTAGAGAATAACTCAGAAAATAATTCAGAAAACAACTCAGAAGAGAAAGATACAGAAACCACCGGGAAAAATCCAGGCACAACTGTCTCAGATCAGGTTGCGGACGAAAAAACTGATAACAAGGATACACAGATAAAAGATGAGACAGGCAAGTCAGAACCTTCTACAGATTCTAACGATTCTACGAATACTCCGGAACCGGAACTTCCGCCACTGCAGGAGGCTCCTTCTGTAACTGGAGAATCTGTGAAAGTAGTAAAAGAAGATGCTGAAGAGTTCAAGATGTTCAAGGTCAGTGAATCAACAGTTGTTGAAAAGGATGGCGAACTTGATATTACGATCAAGACAAACAACACAGGATTTGATGCGCTATATCTTGGTTCAAAAGATGATTTGTTGAAAGCATCTGTTATAGAAGGAACAAAGGATGAAGAAGGTGCATGGACATTTCATTTTAATGTGCCGAAAGAAAAAGCAGGTCAGACAATTCCGGTATCTTTGAGAAAGTCAAAAGATCAGACCTGGTATGACAAACAGTACTTATGGATGTACATTCCGAATCCGGGAGAAACCTCAACACCGGATCCGGCACCAACGCCAACACCGACACCGGATCCGGTTCCAAATCCGAATCCAGCACCGGAAGCAACAGTAGCAAACGGAATCTACAGTATGGACGTAACTTCCAGTTCTTCCATGTTTAAAGTAGTGGATTGTATCCTGACAGCAAAAGACGGAAAAATGAGTGCCGTGCTTACATTAAGCGGAACCGGTTACGGCTATCTGTATATGGGAACAAAGGAAGAGGCTGCAAGCGCAGATCAGTCATCCTGGATTCCATATCAGGTGAATGAAGAAGGAAAATATACTTATACTGTTCCGGTAGAAGCGTTGGATAAGGAAATCGCAGTAGCAGCCTATTCCATTAAAAAAGGAATCTGGTATGACAGAATGCTGACTTTCCAGTCAGAGACAATGAAGAAGATTGCCGATCTTAATTCTACAGATTCTGAGAATAAAGGTGATTCCGGAAACACAGGAAATTCCGGAACTACTGGTGGTTCCAACAATACAGGTAATACAGGAACAAACAATTCTGCTTTCCCAGGCGGTTCTGTATCTGGAACTAATTCAGGAAAAACAGATGGAAACGACGGAAAAGCAGATAATGTATCAAAATACGAATCTGATACAAGTGGCTCTACTTCTCATGTAAACAGTGGAACAACACTGAAAGACGGTGTATACACTCCAGATCGTTTTACCTGGTCAGGTGGAACAGGTAAGGTTCAGATTACTTGTAATAAAGTGACGATCCAGAATGGACAGGCTTATGCAACGCTTGTGTTCAGCAGTGATCATTATCAGTATGTGAAAGCGAACGGAAATAAGTATTACACAACAAAGGGCGGCGGATCAGCGACAGCTGTTATTCCGGTTGCGTTGAATCAGAACAATAAGATTATTGGAATGACAGATAAAATGTCTGTCGCACATGAGATAGAATATACGATTTTCATTTATCTTGCAGCGGCGAATGGAGGAACATCTGCAAACGGAACAGATGCTTCAACAAGCAGTAACCAGAAGCTGGATGAACAAGCACCTGAAATCATAGGTTTGGAATATCAGTCAGAGACAAAGCTTGACTATGCAGAATATTTCAAGATTTATCATTATGATCAGGGGATTGTACTTCTTGAAATCGATATGACGAAGGACACAGCAAGAGACCCGGAAAAAGCAGAGGAAACAAAGTCTGAAAATGAGAAGTCTGCAGAAGATAAAGAGAAGTCTTCCAAGAAGAAAGTAGCTTCTGTTACGATCAATAGATCAGAAGATTCTAAGAACTCAGATGCAGAAAGCAAAGTAGATGCTTCTGTCGAGGAATCCGCAGCTTCGGATAACAACGGCACAAGCGAACAGGATCTGGCAGCAGAGCTTTACAAAGGAAATGTTGTGAAATATCTGATCGTTCCGGAGGATGTGGAAGTTCCGGTTGGCCTTGAGCAGGATATGATCATTGTGAAAAAACCGACAGATCATACTTATGCAGAGTCTGATGAGATTCTGAATATGATGAAAGACTTAGATCTTCTCGATAATGTTGCAGCAGTTGGAATGAAGAGCAAAGACTGTACAGTATCCGAGATTGCTGATAAGATGAAAGCAAAAGACGGAGAGAAGAATGCTGAAGTTGCATATGCAGGAACAGCGGACAAACTGAAGTTGAAGAACCTTGTGAAGAGTGAAGTGAATCTTGCTTTGTTTACAGGAGATATTCTTCCAAGAGAAGATTCTGAGGAAAATGCAGCGAAAGATACTGACAAAATAGCAGATAAAGACAGTAAAGATACAAAAGAGACTCTGACAGTAGAAGAGAAGACGGAACAGTTTGAAAATCTGACAGAGAAGCTTGCGACACTTGGAATTCCGGTACTCGTTGATCGTTCTTCTGAGGAAAAGACAGAACTTGGAAAGCAGGAGTGGATCAAGGTTTACGGTGTTCTCTACGGATGTGAAGAGCTGACGAACGAGAAGTTTGATGCGGCAGTAGCAGCGGCAGAGAAATAGGAGAGAAAAATAGAATGAAGATAAGAAGATGCAGAATCACAGCGTTAATGCTTTCAGCTGCACTTCTGCTCGGAGGCTGCGGTTCTACCGCAGCCTCCGGTGGAAACAGCGGTAATAATTCAGCAGGTACAGATGTAACAAAGGATAAGACCAAAGATGCAGCCGACAAGACAAAAAAAGCACCGGAAATCGAAGGGCTTACCTATGAATCTACAATGGATCTGACTTACGCGACAGAATTCGATGTATACTATTATAAGGATGGATATAAGTTGATCGATGTCCATGAAGATAAGCAATATCTGATCGTTCCGGAAGGTGAAGAAGAACCGGAAAATCTGGCGGATGATATTGTTGTGATCCAGCAGCCGACAGAGAATATTTATATGGCGGCGACAGCATCCATGTCTCTGTTTGATGCAATCGGCGAAATTGACAAGGTGAAATTCTCCGGGCTTGAGGCTTCCGGCTGGTATGTAGAGAGTGCAAAGGAAGCAATGGAATCCGGAACGATGACATTTGCGGGAAAATACAGCGAACCGGATTATGAGACTCTCGTTGACGGAGACTGTGATCTGGCAATCGAATCAACGATGATCCTTCATACACCGAAAGTACAGGAAATGATCGAAGATCTTGGGATTCCGGTATTTGTAGATTACTCCAGTTATGAGTCACATCCGCTTGGAAGAACCGAGTGGATCAAGCTTTATGGGGCGCTTCTGAATAAAGAGGAAGAAGCGGATACATTTTTTGACCAGCAGGCTCATGTAATCGAGGAACTGAAAGGCTTCGAGAACACGGAAAAGACGGTTGCTTATTTCTATGTGAGTACGGATGGTTCAATCGTTGTGAGAAAATCTGACGATTATATTCCGTCAATGATTGAAATCGCAGGTGGAAGATATGCGTTCAAAGATCTGAAGAATCCGGACAGTAACGCACCATCTGTTAAACTGACGATGGAGGAATTCTATGCGACTGCTGTAGATGCAGATTATCTGATCTACAACGGGACGATCGACGGACAGGTAAATAGTATCAGTGAGTTGGAAGCAAAGAATGAATTGTTCTCCGAATTCAAGGCGGTGAAAGACGGAAATGTCTGGTATACCGGAAAGAACTTATATCAGGCAACAGATACAGTCGGAGAGCTGATCAAAGATATGCATCTGATGCTGACAGACGGTGATGCATCTCAGATGACATTTCTTGAAAAGATGGAGTAGAAGAATGGAGCAGACAAGTTTTCATCAGGAAAATTTCAGACGGCGTACAAGATACACAGCGGTATTTCTGATTCTTGCAGCAGTATTTTGTGTTGTGACAGTGCTAAATATCAATACCGGAAATGTTCATATTCCGGTGCCTAAGATTCTGCGCATTCTCTTTCTGAAAGAAGGAGCGGCGACAGAGTACAATATTATATGGAAGATCCGTCTTCCGAGAATTCTGATGGCAGCGCTCCTTGGTGGTGCATTGTCTCTTTCAGGTTTTTTGCTGCAGACATTTTTTTCCAATCCTATTGCCGGACCTTTCGTTCTCGGAATTTCTTCCGGAGCGAAAATGGTCGTGGCACTTACAATGATCGTGTATTTGAAATATATCGGAAGATTTTCTTCGTATACACTGATTCTTGCAGCATTTATCGGGTCGCTGATCTCGACGGGATTTATCCTTCTGATGTCGAAAAAAGTGCAGCATATGGCATCTCTTCTTGTCGGAGGAATCATGATCGGATATATCTGTTCGGCTATCACGGATTTTGTTGTGACATTTGCGGATGATTCTGATATTGTGAATCTGCACGGATGGTCACAGGGAAGTTTTTCCGGAATGAGCTGGAGCAATATTCGTGTGGCAGCAGTGGTTGTCGGACTTGCGGTGCTGTTTACATTTTTCTTATCTAAGCCGATCAGTGCGTATCAGCTGGGAGAAGCATACGCGCAGAGCATGGGCGTGAATATTAAGACATTTCGTGTGATCTTGATTTTGCTTTCGAGTATTCTGTCTGCGTGTGTGACTGCATTTGCCGGACCGATTTCCTTCGTGGGAATCGCAGTTCCATTTCTTGCAAGGAAAGCATTTGGAACGTCAAAACCGATCGTGGTCATACCGGGAACATTCTTTATGGGAGCTGTGTTCTGTATGATCTGCGACCTGATCGCACGAATGGCGCTGGCTCCTGTAGAGCTGAATATCAGTACGGTAACTTCTATTTTGGGTGCACCGATCGTTATCTATATGATGATACCGAAGGGAGGAAGAAAATAAGATGGCAGATTATTATTTTCAAATGAAAGACCTGTCGGTAGGTTATAATGGAAACTCCCTGATCCGTGATATTAATATCGGGATCAACAAGGGGGAGATCGTGACTTTAATCGGGCCGAATGGTTCAGGAAAGTCAACGATTTTGAAAAGTATTACAAGACAGTTGAAAGTCGTTGGAGGGAATGTATTTTTTGACGATACTTCTCTTTTGAAACTGCCGTACAAAGAGCTTGCGTCTAAGATGGCGGTCGTGTTGACGGATCGGATCAAGACAGAGTTGATGACTTGTCATGATATTGTGGCGACCGGACGCTATCCTTACACAGGAAGACTTGGGATTCTGACGCAGGAAGATGAATGTCTGGTGGAAGAGGCGATGCAGGCGGTGCATGCGCAGGAGCTCGGCAACCGTGATTTTAATGCGATTAGTGACGGACAGAAGCAGCGCGTTCTGCTGGCGAGAGCAATCTGTCAGGACCCGGATGTGATCGTTTTAGATGAGCCGACTTCGTTCCTGGATGTAAAATATAAGTTGGAGCTGTTGTCTATCCTTGAGCGGATGGCAAGGCAGAAGAAGATTACGGTGATTATGTCTCTTCATGAAATCGATCTGGCACAGAAGATTTCAGATAAGATCATCTGTGTCAAAGGCGAGACGATTTCACATTACGGAAGCCCGGAAGAAGTATTTACAGAAGAAATCATTCGCGAATTGTATGGAATCAATAATGGATATTTTGACCCGCTTTTTGGAAGTATTGAACTTCCTGCGCCGGAGGGTGAGCCGGAAGTGTTCGTGATCTCTTCCGGCGGAACTGGAATCCCGGTTTATCGAAGACTTCAGAAGGAGCACATCCCGTTTGCGGCAGGTATTTTATATGAAAATGATATGGATTACCGGCTGGCAAGATTACTTGCGGCAGAAGTGATCACGGAAGAACCGTTTGAGGAGATTCGGGAAGAAACGCTTCAGAAAGCATTTGAGACAATGGGAAAATGTAAGCGCGTGATCAATGCCGGAGTGAAGATCGGAACATGGAATATAGGGATTGAGAGATTGCTTGAAAGAGCAGAAATAGAAGGGAAATTATAAAAACGTATAAAAATGAGCCGAGATAGCATTTTAAATGTGTTTTAAAAAGCGCTGTCAACGCTCTTTTTTGTTGCTATTCATGATTGTGAATGGTAGAATAGAACAGTATAGGCTATAAAAAAGATGGGAAAATAGCAGTACAGACTGTTATGTGATGGGAGGCAATTTATGAGTAACAATGGACAATCAGCAAAGAGAGCAAGCTTCTCGGGTAAAATCGGATATGTGCTTGCTGTTGCAGGCTCAGCAGTCGGCCTGGGAAATATCTGGAGATTCCCGTATTTGGCTGCAAAGTATGGTGGAGGAATTTTCCTTCTCGTATATTTGATTTTGACAGTAACTTTTGGATATGTTTTGATCATGTCAGAGACAGCACTTGGACGAATGACAAGAAAAAGTCCTGTCGGAGCATATCAGACTTTCGGTAAGACGAAATCATTCAAGATCGGTGGATGGCTCAACGCAGTGATCCCGATGTTGATCGTACCTTATTATAGTTCAATTGGTGGATGGGTTATTAAGTATCTGGTAGAGTATTTGAAAGGAAATGTGCAGACCGTTGCACAGGATGGATATTTTACAGAATTTATTTCAGATTCTTTCCAGGTAGAAGCATGGTTTATCGTATTTGCCGTTCTTGTATTCTGCGTTATCCTGGCAGGAGTTGAGAATGGTGTAGAGCGAGTATCTAAGATTATGATGCCAATCCTTGTTATCCTTGCGGTTATCGTAGCAATTTATTCTGTAACAAGACCGGGAGCAATTGAAGGTGTGAAGTATTTCCTGATTCCGAATCCAAAGCACTTCTCAGCAATGACGGTTGTTGCGGCAATGGGACAGATGTTCTACTCCCTGTCAATCGCGATGGGAATTTTGTATACATATGGTTCTTATATTGGTAAAGATGTTGATCTTGAGAAGAGTACAACACAGGTTGAGATTTTCGATACAGCAATCGCGCTTCTTGCCGGACTTATGATCATCCCGGCAGTGTTTGCATTCTCCGGTGGTAATCCGGATAACCTGCAGGCAGGACCGTCTCTGATGTTCATTACACTTCCGAAGGTATTCGCAAGTATGGGCGTTGGAAGGCTGGCTGGTATCCTGTTCTTCGTATTGGTACTTCTTGCAGCAGTGACAAGTGCAATCTCACTTCTGGAGACAAGCGTATCTACATTCCAGGATGAACTTCACTGGAGCAGACCGAAATGCTGTATCCTTATGGCTGCTGTTATGCTTATAATCGGAACCTTATCTTCTATGGGATATGGAGTACTGAGTTTTATTCAGATTTTTGGAATGGCATGTCTGGATTTCTTCGACTTCCTGACAAATTCCGTGATGATGCCACTTGCAGCACTTGCAACATGCTTTTTGATCGTTCGTACCGTTGGATTTGACAAGATTGCAAGGGAGATTGAGCAGTCATCTGCATTTAAGAGAAAGAAATTATACATGTTCTTTTTGAAATATCTGGCACCAATCTTCCTGATTATTATATTATTAAGTTCTATTGCAAATGTATTGGGAATTATTTCTATGTAATGGAAAATGCTTGTTAAAATAGACAAGTAATCTTGCTGTAAATCTACCTGCATGGTATAATATGACTAGACTTGTAAAGTTTAGAAACAGTTCAGCCATACAACGAAGTGGTCATAAACTGACGGTCTTACGTTGTATGGCTGAATTGCAATAATTTTACATTTTAAGTAAATGATAGGAGTGATTAAGATGTATCAGGAAGAGTATAAGCGCTGGATGACAGCAGACCTGGAAGACGCAGATCTGATGCCGGAATTAGCAAAAATCGAGGGAAATGATGACGAGATCAAGGAGCGTTTCGCAGTTGCGCTGAAGTTTGGAACAGCCGGACTTCGTGGTGTTCTTGGAGCAGGAACAAACAGAATGAATATCTACGTTGTTCGTCAGGCTACACAAGGACTTGCCAACTGGGTAAAGACACAGGGCGGTACACAGACAGTAGCAATCAGCTACGACAGCCGTCTCAAGAGTGATGTGTTTGCGAAGACAGCAGCAGGAGTTCTTGCAGCGAACGGAATTAAAGTAAGAATTTACGATGCTCTGATGCCTGTACCGGCACTTTCCTTTGCAACACGTTATTATAACTGTAACGCAGGTGTTATGGTAACAGCATCCCACAACCCGGCGAAGTATAACGGATATAAGGCATACGGACCGGATGGATGCCAGATGACAGATGATGCAGCAGCAATCGTATACGAAGAGATCCAGAAGACAGATGTACTTACAGGTGCGAAGTATATGTCTTTCGCTCAGGGAGTTGAAGAAGGTCTGATCCGTTTCGTAGGAGATGACTGTAAGGATGCACTGTATGAGGCAATCGAGTCCCGTCAGGTTCGTCCGGGTCTGTGTAAGAGTGCAGGACTTAAGCTTGTATACAGCCCACTGAATGGATCTGGATTAGTACCGGTAACACGTGTACTTAAAGACATCGGAATCACAGATGTAACAATCGTACCGGAGCAGGAGTACCCGAATGGATATTTCACAACATGCAGCTACCCGAACCCAGAGCTCTTTGCAGCACTTGAGCTGGGACTGAATCTTGCGAAAGAGACAGGCGCAGACCTCATGCTTGCAACAGACCCAGATGCAGACCGTGTAGGAATCGCTATGAAGTGCCCGGACGGATCTTACGAGCTCGTTTCAGGAAATGAAGTCGGAGTTCTTCTTCTTGACTACATTGCAGCAGGACGTATCGAGAAAGGCACAATGCCTGAGAAACCGGTAGCAGTGAAATCTCTCGTATCTACACCACTTGCAGATGCAGTTGCAGAGCATTACGGAGTAGAGCTTCGTAACGTACTGACAGGATTCAAATGGATCGGAGATCAGATTGCGAACCTCGAGGCAGCAGGAGAAGTTGACCGTTTTATCTTCGGATTTGAAGAGAGCTACGGATACCTTGCAGGACCTTATGTACGTGATAAAGATGCAATCATCGGATCTATGCTGATCTGTGAGATGGCTGCTTACTACAGAAGCATCGGAAGCTCACTGAAGCAGAGACTGGAAGAGATCTACGCACAGTACGGACGTTATCTCAACAAGATCGATAGCTTTGAATTCCCGGGACTGAGCGGAATGGATAAGATGTCAGGAATCATGGAAGATCTTCGTAAGAATCCGCTGGAAGAGATCGCAGGATACAAAGTAGCCAGCGTGATCGATTACGAGAAGACAGAAGAAACAGGACTTCCGAAGGCTAACGTACTTGTTTACAAACTGGAGAACAACGAGACAGTAATCGTTCGTCCATCCGGAACAGAGCCGAAGATCAAGATCTACTACACAACACTTGGTAAAGATCTTGCAGAGGCAGAAGCTGAGAAAGAGAAGCTTGCAGAAGCACTGAAACCTATTATGGAATAATGGAAGATGGGAAAGGGGATCAGATATCTGGTCTCCTTTTTTCGATACCGCTATTAATGAAAATGCATCTAGTAAATATGCAGCATATATGTTAAAATCAATACATTACAGTAAAGTAATAAAGTGATTAGAGAACGAAGCAGATGGAGGAATATTACGATGTATATAACATGTCTTGATGTAGAGGGAGTACTTGTACCGGAGATCTGGGTTGCATTTGCAGAGGCGAGTGGAATTCCGGAACTCAAGAAGACAACAAGAGACGAACCTGATTATGATAAGCTGATGAACTGGAGACTTGGAATTCTGAAAGAGCATGGTCTTGGACTGAAAGAGATTCAGGAGACGATCGCAAAGATCGATCCGCTCCCGGGAGCGAGAGAGTTCTTAGATGAGCTTCGTTCATTCACACAGGTAATCCTGATCAGTGATACATTTACACAGTTTGCTACACCGCTGATGGAGAAACTCGGATGGCCGACACTGTTCTGCAACAGTCTGGAAGTAGCTGAGGACGGCGAGATCACAGGATTCAAGATGCGCGTAGAGCAGTCTAAGTTAAGTACTGTGAAAGCACTGCAGTCTATCGGATTTGACACAATTGCAAGCGGAGATTCCTACAATGACCTTGGCATGATCCAGGCAAGTAAGGCAGGATTCTTATTCCGCAGTACAGAGCAGATCAAGGCAGATCATCCGGAACTTCCGGCATATGAGACTTATGATGAGCTTCTGACAGCGATTAAAGACGCGATGAAATAGAGGATGAAAATACGAAAAAGCATCTGCACAGCCTGAATTGGCCGGTTGCAGATGTTTTTTATATGTTAGGAAAGTTCTTTCCTAACATATAAAAAAACGCTCCGCTTAGGATGCGCACTGCGGCGTACAAGGTAGGCGTCGCAAGCGGTCTACGTTTCCACTTCGGTCCTTGCTAAACAAGCGCCACTGGCGCTTAGCAACGCCGCAGGCGCAAGAATGTGCAATGCACATTCTTTGTTCTTTGTAATTTTACTTTTTTCCACGACCAACGAGATAATCAATTGAGACTGTATAATAATCAGCAAGTTTGATGAAGACATCAATAGGAACGTTGATTTTTCCAAGTTCATATTTAGAATATGTAGTCTGTTTGATGTTGAGGTATGCAGCAACTTCTTTCTGCGTTTTATCATTATCTTCTCGCAAATTTCGTATGTTTTCGAATTTCATAATCCCATCCTTGTACCTTAAAGCCGGTGTGCGAACTTAACCGGAAGCAAGCTATTATTCACAGTATCCAGTGAACAATAATCTGATATCTTTTGTATTTTTGGATTATTATATAAAAGTCCTGACACGACTATTGAAATATAGTCGTACTACGACTATAATTGATAAAAACATGAAGAAATGTGCGAGAAATGAGACAGCATAAGAACTAAGGGGAATGGGAGAAAGTGATGAATAAAGAAAAAATAGATGATATGGATTATTATGAAAAATATCTGTTGAATGCGACGAAAGAAGAAAGGGATTGCTATATAAAAGAACATCCCGATTTTATGAATGAATATCCAGTATCGTATGAACATCGGGAACTGCTTCAGGATAAGATTTATCGTGGATTGATGCGTAAGATCCGGGATTATGAAAAAAGTCGTGAGCAATAAAAAACTGACAGATCACAACAGAAACAGAATGAAATTCTTAATGGACAGAAAATGTTTCGTGTGGTTTGTCAGTTTGTTTTAAATAAACAGAGATGTTAATCAAGCTTTCTTAAAATGTTTTTTAATTCTGAAAAAGAATGTATCGTCGGATAATCTTCCTTAACATCTCCAAGTCCATATTCAGCAAAGATAAAAGGAATACCGGCTTTTTTGCAGGAATCAGCATCGCCCTGGGTATCTCCGACATAGACAGGGGATGTCAGGTTATTTTTCTCCATTAATTTCAGAATCGTCTGGTCTTTGGAAGTCTGCGTCTGGCCAAAACAAAGGAAATCTTTGATATATGGTTCCATGCCTGCGCCTTTCATCATAACTTCAATATATCCGCACTGGCAATTGCTTACAATAAAAAGAGGATATTCCAGAGCCAGCTCCTAGAGTGTGTCCATAACGCCTTCGTAGTAAAC
>OIOR01000031.1_pt1 | contig 20008 bp, 15 predicted proteins | sample 1585601 | NCBI WGS metagenome assembly OIOR01 (sample SAMN02674597, study PRJEB24791) | human gut metagenome, SKBSTL013 | isolation source: stool | host: Homo sapiens | place: USA | reverse complement strand
CGGACAGGGGGGTGTTCTGGATGCGCATTTCGTTGTAGACGTCGTACAGCCGCTGATAGCTCTGCTGCTCAAAGGGATAGTCCGCAATGGCGTCAAAGGCGGCGCTGGACACCGGCATGTAGCCGGTATCGGCGGCAAATTCCAGATTGCGCTGCTGTTCGGTGAGCCAGCGCAGGAACACGGCGGCGGCTTCGGCTTTCTGCTCGGTGGTCTTAAAGGCGCACAGACCCACACCGGCCTGCGGCATCAGGGGCGTGGCGGTGCCTGCGGCGTGGGGCAGGGGAGCCAGCAGCAGGTCGGTGGGCTCGGTGGTGTTGTCCGGGTAGGTGACGAAATCATTGTAATAGAGGATGGCCGCAGAGCTGCCAAGGCCCGCCAGCGTCTCGCCGGTCATCACCTGCGTGTTGGAGTACAGGTCCGAGATCAGAATATCGCCCTGCACCAGCGCCCGGGCAAACTCCATCCACGAAGCGCGGAAGGTCTCGTTGGTCAGATCGTACCAGCTGCCCTTGTACAGCTCGCCGCTGCCCTGTTCCAGCGCGTTCAGCTCCACCAGACGCAGGGGGTAATCCAGCGCGCAGAAGGGCTTGCCCTGTGACCACTGCCGGTAGGCACCCGCCATTTCAAAAAAGCCGTCCCATGTGGCAAGGGTGGAAAGCTGCGCCCCGGTGTCCGCCGCAAACCGGGCGTACTGGGAGCCGTTCAAAAAGATGAGCTGGGTGGACTTGGACACCGGGAACACCACCTGCCGCCCCTCAATGATGCCGTCCTGCACAAAGCCGGGCACATAGGCCGCCATGTCCTCGGCGGTGAACCAGTCGTTCCAGTCCACAAGGTTCTCAATGCCCAGAGCGCTGGCGTCCGCGGAATGAGCCGAGAACAGGTCCGGCAGGTCCAGCGCGCCGGGCTTGCCGGCCTTGGCGTCCTGCAGCTGGCCGCCAATGGCGGCACTGTTGGTCATGTTGGTCACGTTGAGCAGGATGCCCTTCTCTCTGCCCACCGTGTCGTTGAACTCGGTCAGCAGGCGGTTCATGGGCGAGTCCGCCTGTTCGCCGTACACATGCCAGATGCTGAGCATGGTGGGGTCCTTGGGCGAGAGCAGGGTCTTGCTGCCGCCGCAGCCCGCAAGAGCCAGACCGGGGACAAGCGCCGCAAGCTTTAAAAATGTCCTTCGTTCCATTTTTCATGACTCCTTTCCGCACATTGCAGCCAGAGGGGGAAACCGGCACAGGCAGGGCTGCAGCCGCCTGTTTTGGTGGGAAACCACCCCCAAATCCCCCCAATTTTGGGCTTTTTGGGGGGATTTTTTGAGGGGGAAGCCCAAAACCCCAAAAATTTTTTTGGAATTGCCCCCCAAAAACGGCTTTTCTGAGGGGGCAATTTTTTCCCGGGTATGATACAGTACAAACAGAAGAGGTCCCGCGCCGGTGCAGAAAGCCTGTCGCTGTGCACAAAACGCGTCAACGGGCAACTGCGGATTCTATTCATAAGAATAGCATAAGATGGAGCGGACTGCAAGTGCAGAGAATACCCAAACCAGCCCCCCTAAAAAGCAGGGGGGACAAACAGAAAGGAGCACCCCATGAAAGAGATGAACCGACGCGAATTCCTCACCCTCTCCGGCGCAGCCGTTGTGGCGCTCTCGCTGGCAGGCTGCGGCGGGCCCTCCACGCCTCCCGCACCTCCCACACCTCCGGCCTCTGAGAGCAAAGAGATGGCCCTGTTCAGAGCCATCAACGAGGTCTGGTATGAAGTCAACAGAGAAGTAGTCCCCAATCCCAAACTTGATATTTGCAAGTCTGTGGTCTACTGTCAGGAGGCTGCCGACCTCGCAAAGTTTACAGCCAGCCCCTTTGAAACCTATGAACCTGAAGTAGACGAAGAGGATTACCGCAAATGGAACTTGCCTGATGATGTATTCCACGAGTACCAACTCCGTGAGTCTGAAATGATACAGGAAATCAGGAACAAATATGGAAACGGAAGCTATCGGGGGACTGCGGGAGTTTCTAACGGCACCCATGACGGTATGCAATTAAAGCAACTGTATCCTCGTAGTCAGAGCGAGGTCAGGGAGTTTGTGCGGAGTCTGGCCGGGCATGGACTGGCGAGTCCGCATCCCGAGCAGTGGATGATCGGGCTCTACTGCCCCACCATTAAGGGCAAGACCTATACGGTGGCGGTAATGGTAGACTTTGCACCAATCTGAAGCGGGGCAGGGATGCACGGACTTCCAGCAAATCCCGAACCGTAATCTATAATATACTGTATTGAAAGGAGCACCCCCATGAAAGAACTGAACAGACGCGAATTCCTCACCCTCTCCGGCGCATCGGTCGTCCTGCTGGCACTGGCTGCCTGCGGCAGCACCCCTCCCACGCCCGCAGTGCCCACCGGCAAGGAAACCGAGCTGCTGGCAGCCATCAACAAGGTCTGGAAAGAAAAGTACGAAGCAAATGAGGTTGCCCATGAGCAGCTGACCCTCAATCAGGATGCGGTGGGCGCTATAAGGGCTTACGGGCGTGTTTTTGAAGAGGCCAACGAGACACCGCATACGCTTAATGACTCTGACAACAAGCTCATTTTTGGGGAACTCAATGGACTTGAGGACAAGATACGGAACAAGTATGGCAAGGACAGTTTGGCAGGTATGGCCGGCATCTCCGAACCGTCTACCGAGAGAGAGGTGGCTCTGGAGGATGCGTATTCTTGCGAGGATGCTGCCGTTCGGGCTTTTGTAGCAAAACTGCTGGACAATTCTAATAGCGCCAAGGCAGAGTTCATCAGCATCTACTGCCCGGTGGTTCAGGGCAAGACCTACATGACCGCTGTTGTGTTCCGAAATAACAAGGCATAAGATAACAAGACATCCCCCTGTTTGCCCCGGGCACACTCCCCCTGTGTCCGGGGCTTTATAGAAAGGAGCACCCCCATGAAACGATATGACCGATGGACTTTCCTGAAGCTCTCCGGCGCATCGGCGGTGATGCTGGCGCTGGCAGCCTGTGACGATAGCTGCGCCTCCGGCTCCACAAGTTCCGGCTCTGCCACAGAAACGCCTCCCTCGCCGCCGATCCCTGTGATCCGGGACGGGCAGAAGATCCTGACCATTTTCAACGCAGAGCTGGCCCGGCGAAAGGTGGAGAACATCAAGTTCGAGTACAGCAAGGGTCTGGAGCACGCCATTCAGGCAGATGTGCAGATGTTTGTGGATAACGGCAGCCCGGAGTTCCCGTCGGACGAAGGGCTCAGGCTGCGGATGGAGGGCGACTATGCCGCAAAGATGTGGGATGGCCTGCACGAGGCGGGTTATAGCTCCGGCTCCACAGCCATCTTCCATATGCTCGATCAGTACCGGGTAGGCGTGGATTTTGACCACGAAGAAAAGCACCTTTACAGCATGGATCGCCTTTACCCCGCCACAGAGGCCCAGTTCCAGCAGTTGGTGGATGAACTGATCAAGGACTACGGCGGTGTGCCGGGGCTTCATGAGGACGACCCGGTGGTGAATAAGGTAGGCATCACTGTGGTGGATATCAACGACAAGACCTATTGGGCCGCCTACATCATCGACAAGTGGCAAGGCATAGGAGACGGCTGAACCACACCATAGAAAAGGAGCCCGCCATGAAATACCAACACCTTGTAAGCCTTGCACTGGCTGCGGCGCTGCTGACCGGCTGCGGCGGCACCCAGAGCAGCCCCAGCACCGCTGCCGACCAAAGCTCCGACAGCAGCCGAAGCACCCCCGGCGCGGTGGCGCAGGCCGTCCAGACAGACCGCATCACCGACCAGTACACGATGGAAAAGAACGTTTCGGGTGTGTGGGGGGAGGAAGCGGTGCAGTGCATTTCCGTCCATGTGCCCAAGCTGGAATGCGACAGCCCGGATGCCGCCTACATCAACGATGAGCTGAACGCCATCTATGCGGCGGATTTCCGGGAGTTCGAGAACAGCGAGGAGGCCGGGCAGCCGGGCGGCGAGTACCCGCAGATCGGTGTGGGCTGGGATGACTGGTGGTACGGCGACTGCGTCAGTCTGGTGGTACGCAGCCGCTACGGCGGCACCGCCCCGTGGCGTTACAGCGGCTGGTGCTTCGATTTTGCCACCGGCAGGCAGCTCACCGTGGCCGAGATGCTGCAGCGGATGGGGCTGGACCCGGACACCGTGCAGCAGCAGGTGCAGCGGCAGGCCATGCAGGCCTTTGACCGGGAGATGGCGCAGGGCGCGTATTACGAGGGCCTGCGTCTCGGCGGAGAGCTTTCGCAAATGCGGATGGATACGCTGGAATACAATGAGCTGGAAAACCTGTGCCTGCTTTTGCCACAGCAGGATCAACTGGTGCTCCGGGGTAAGTACAGCTGCGAAGAAGGCTGGCAGCAGCTGGATATGGAGCTCTCGCTGCCCCCCGCTGACACCCCGGTGCTGACCGACACCTACGATGGTGTGCAGGTGCAGCTGGAGGGAACGCAGGCCACCATCACCCTGAGCCCCACGCCAAAGACCGACCAATGGGGAGACATTGGCATCCGGGTGGAACAGGAGCACAGCTACCCCATCCTTGGCGCTTATAACGAGTATGTGGACGTGTGCATCGGGGAGCAGGAGGACGGCTTCTTCCGCCCGGTGGTCTATCTGCTGACCAAAGACGGCGTGGTGGAGTATGTGGACGTGCTGCGCTGCCTCATGTTCGGCAATGCCATGGTCTGCCAGGACCCCATCTACTTTGCCAACAACGGCACTGCGCTGGAACGCAGCGGCAGCGAGGTGAACCTGCGCCGGGCGGATGGCTCTGTGCTGGAGCTGGCTCCCCTGTCGGCAGAGTGGAGCGCGCAGGAGATTCCCTATTCCGTCACCGGCTCCTACAACTACACCTCTGAAACCGGCTGGAACTGGATGGACCTGACCAGCGACGGCAGCGTTCAGCTGGGCGTGCAGGACAACAGCCGCATCTATCGGGGCGATGCCGCGTATCTGGGCGTTGTGCCCGAGGGCGTGGTGCTGGGCATCTCTGCCGATGAGAAGCTCGAATTTGTGGCGGCGTTCAAGAACGACCTGTACAACGAGAACCTGACCCTGACCATGATCGCCGGGCAAAACCCCTTTGCCGAGGGCGAGACCCAGCTGCAGATGACCCGCAGCTACGGCTGAGATCACAGGAGAACGACCATGAAATACAAACGCCTTGCCGCTGCAGTGCTGGCGGCGGCTCTCTGGCTGACCGGCTGCGGCGGCGCGGCGGCTCCCGCTGCCCCCGCAGGCTCCGGCGCAGCTTCCCAAAGCGCCGCAGATACGGTGGTGCAGACAGCACAAAAAGACCGCATCACCGAGCAGTTCACGCTGGAAAAAACCGTCCGGAACGAGTGGGGCAGCGCACAGAAGCTGACCATCCATGTGCCGCAGCTGGTGTGCGACGGCCCGGACGCTGCTTATCTCAACGATGAGCTTGCCGCCATGTATGCGGCAGACTTCCGACAGTACGAGGACAGCCCGGAGATCGAGCCGCAGCAGGACGAGTGGAGCCCGGAGATTTATATCAACTGGGACGCCTACTGGTACGGCGACTGCGTAAGCCTTGTGGTGTTCCGCTACGACGGCGGTACCGACCCGGGGTATTCCCGGGGCTGGTGCTTCGATTTTGCCACCGAAAAGCAGGTCTCCGTGACGGAAATGCTGCAGCGCATGGGGCTGGACCCGGATGCCGTGCAGCAGCAGATGCTGCGGCAGGCTATGCAGACCTTTGACCGGCACATGGCGCAGGGCGGCTACTACGAGGGTCTGCTCAGCGGCGGAAATCTGGCAAGCATGCGGATGAACACGCTGGAAAACAACCAGCTGGATGACCTGTGCCTGCTGCTGCCGGAACAAAACCGGCTGGTGCTCCGGGGCGGGTGCAGCTCCACCGCCGGGTCGGGCTGGCGGCAGCTGGATGTGGAGATCCCGCTGCAGGCTGCTGACCCGCAGCCGCAGACGGTGCTGACCGATACCTACGGCAGCGCTTCGGTGCAGCTGGAAGGAACACAGGGCGCCATCACCCTGCGCCGCACGCCGGAGACCGCCGCATGGGACGCGGATTACGGCATCCGGCTGGAACAGGACCGCACCTACCCCATCCTTGGCATCTATAATGAGTATGTGGATGTGTGCATCGGAGAAATCGGCGCGTCCTTCCACCCCGTGGTCTATCTGCTGACCAAGGACGGCGTGGTGGAGTACGTGGATGTGCTGCACTGCCTCATGTTCGGCAGCGCTCTGGTCTGTCAGGACCCCATCTACATTGCAAATCAGGGCGTGGCGCTGGAACGCAGCGGCAGCGAGGTGAACCTGCGTCAGGAGGATGGCTCTGTGCTGGAGCTGGCTCCCCTGACGGCAGAGTGGAACGCGCAGGAGCTCCCCTCGGAGGCTGTCGGTGCCTTCAACGATATGTCGGACGACCAGTTTGACTGGATGGACGTGGAAAGCAATGGTTCCGTCCAGATGGGCGTGCAGGACAACAACGTTTTCTATCAGGGCTACGCCGACTATCTGGGCGTAGTGCCGGAGGGCATGGTGCTGGGCGTCTCTACCAGCGAGACGGCGGACGGGATGCCGGGTATCACCTTTGTGGCGGCGGTGAAGTACGACCTGTACAACGAGACCCTGAACCTTACCATGATCGACGGGCAAAACCCCTTTGCCGAGGGAAAGACCCAGCTGCAGCTGATCCGCTGCCCGGATCCCTGACCCCGGCGCAGCCGCTGAGAACACAGGAGAACCACCATGAAACACAAAGCGTTCCGCTGGATACCGGCAGTTTTGCTGGCGGCGCTGCTGGCAGGCTGTGGGGCAAAGACCGCAGCCTCTGCCCGCCCGGCTGGCAGCCGGGAGCTGAAATCGACCCCGCCGGATTCCATGCACGCCACCGCGGCGATCACCGAGCAGTACACCCTTGAAAAGGTGGTGCAGGCGGAAAACGGCGGCAAGGTTCGGCTGAACATCCATCTGCCCCGGCTGGAAAGCGACAGCGCCGATGCCGCCCGCATCAACGCCGAGATCGCCCGGCTCTACGAATACGATGTGCAGGAGTATGTAGACTGCCCGGCGGCAGCCGACCCGGACGTGTGGGACATCTGCATTGAGATGAACTGGAACGCCAGCTGGTACGGCGACTGCGTCAGCCTTGTGGTCAGCAGCTGCTACGGCGGTACGGATGCGCCCTTCCACAATGGCTGGTGCTTCGACTTTGAAAGTGGAAACCAGCTCACCGCCATCCAGCTGCTGCAGCGCATGGGGGCAGACCCCGCCGCGCTGGAAGAAGCACTGTACCGCGACATAAAGTGCCGGGATGAGCTGGACCGGCAGACCGCCTGTGAGCGGGGGCTGCTGCCCCCCGGCAGCCTGAAAGAGGGCAACACCGCATGGTGGGCTACACTGGATGAGCTGCCGCTTTCGTTTGACGAAGCGGGGAACGTTACCTTTTTCGTCCGCCGGTTCAGCGCGTCCGGGGGAGAGTTTGTGAACGATGCCCCAACCATCCCGCTGGACGCGCAGCCGCTGCCGCAGGACTGGGAGCAGCAGGTGCTGGCCGAGTGGATGGCGGTCACCGTGGTGTCGGAGGGGCAGACCTACACCCCCGTCGACCGCAACGAAAGCTTTACCCTGCGGCTGGAAAAGGCCGAGATCACCGGCACGGTGACCGTCTCCTTCATCCGGGAAACATACGTCAGCCCGCAGATCCAGTCCGCTGCCGAGACCCGCACCGGAGAGCTGAATGCCGGTGCTGTGACCGGCTGGGACGGGGAAAAGAGTCAGGGCTGGAACCTGACTTGCCTCAGCGAGGACGGCAGAAGCCGCTGGATTATCTCCATGATGGAGGACGGCTCGCTGCTGATGCGTTCCACCGGCTCGAAAAAGGACGGCACCGTGTGGTATGTGTTCCGGCGCACCACGGCGTGGGATGACATCGGTTTCACCGCCATCCCCCGCAGGCTGTGGGGCACTTACCGCGCCGGAGACGAGGCCGCAAAGGGCATCCGCTGGATGACCTTCCTGCCGGACGGAAGCTGCTGCATGAGCGTGGAATGGGACGGGTGGAACGGCATTCTGACCGGCACCGCCGAGGGAACACAGGGCCGCACCGAGGACGGTACCGAGCTGTACTTCACGCTGACCGACACGGACGGCAGACCGTGCGAGTTCTGGGCCATTTTGCTGAACGATGACGGCAGCCCCAGCGGTTGCAGCCTGAAATACCGCGCCGGAGAAGTGCTGTTTGACCGGGACACGCGTCCCATTTACTGGAAAAACGACTCCCCGGAACAACCCCTTGAACCGTGACCAAAACCGGAAACCGTGCGATAACAGAAAGTTATCGTTTGCACAAATAAAACATACAGGAGGAAATTACTATGGGTCTTATCAAAGCAGGTATGGGCGCACTGGGCGGAACCCTTGCAGACCAGTGGAAGGAATTTTTCTACTGTGATTCTCTGGACAAAGATGTGCTGATGGTCAAGGGCCAGAAGCGCACCTCCCGCCGCAGCTCCAACAACGGCGAGGACAACATCATCACCAACGGCAGCGGCATCGCCGTGGCAGACGGACAGTGTATGCTCATCGTGGAGCAGGGCCGCGTGGTGGAGGTGTGCGCCGAGCCGGGCGAATTCACCTTTGACGCATCCACCGAGCCCAGCGTGTTCACCGGCAACTTCGGCGATAGTCTGGCGGCAACCTTCCAGACCGTAGCCAAGCGCTTTACCTACGGCGGCGACACCGGCAAGGATCAGCGGGTGTACTACATCAACACCAAGGAGCTGGGCGAGATCCTGTACGGCACCGCTACGCCCATCCCGTTCCGGGTGGTGGTCAGCGAGGAGCGGGGCTACAAGCTCTCTGTGAACCTGCGGTGCAACGGCAGCTTCACCTGCCGCATCTGCGACCCGCTGCTGTTCTACACCAACGTGTGCAGCAACGTCTCCACCCAGTACGATGCCTCGGAGCTGGCTCCCCGGCTGAAGAGTGAGCTGATGAACGCTTTGCAGCCGGCGCTGGCCACCCTTTCGGCCAACAAGGTGCAGTATTACGAGATCCCCGCCCACACGCTGGAGATCTCCGAGGCGCTCAACGAGCAGCTGTCCAATGTCTGGCGCAAAAAGCGCGGCATTGAGGTGTTCTCCTTCAACATCAACTCTCTGTCCATCCCGGAGGAGCAGCAGAAGAAGATCACCGAATGGGAAGAAAACGCCATGACCACCGACCCCACCACCGCCGCAGCTCGTCTGGTGGGCGGCCAGATCGACGCCATGAAGACCGCCGCCGGCAACACCGCCGGTGCTATGACCGGCTTTATGGGCATGGGCATGGCAGCCGGTGCAGGCGGCATGGGCGGCATGAGCGCCCAGAACCTGTTCGCTATGGGCCAGCAGGCTCGTCCGGACAGCGTGGACGCGCCCCAGCAGGTCAGCCGCCCCGCACCCGCCCCGGCAGACAGCTGGAAGTGCAGCTGCGGCGCTACCGTTACCGGCAAGTTCTGCCCGGAATGCGGCAGCAAAAAGCCGGAGCCGAAGCCCGCTGCTGACAGCTGGACTTGCAGCTGCGGTGCCACCGTCACCGGCAAATTCTGCCCGGAGTGCGGCAAGCCCCGCCCGGCGGCAGCAGAGGGCTGGACTTGCAGCTGCGGCGCGGTGAACAAGGGCAAGTTCTGCTCCGAGTGCGGCAAACCCAAGCCCGCCGGTACGCCCAAGTATAAGTGCGACAAGTGCGGCTGGGAACCGGCAGACCCCGCACATCCGCCCAAGTTCTGCCCGGAGTGCGGCGACCCCTTTGATGACAGCGACCAGACCTGACAAATACAGAGCAATGAAAGGAGCATACCATGATGGGATTCTTTTCCAACCTGTTCGCAAAACAGAACTGTGCCGTCTGCGGTAAGGAGTGCGGCACCCTGCACCGCTCCAAGCTCCGGGATGGACAGTTCCTCTGCGATGACTGCGGCAACAAGTGCTCCAAATATATCCGGCTCAGCGAGCTGACGCTAGACGAGGTCAAGGAGCACATGGAGTATATGGCCCGGATGAAGCGGGTGTTCGACGAGGTGTTCGACAAGACCGAGTTCCGGGTCAACGCATACCCCTCCACCCCGACGCAAATGGGGCTGGTGTTCTGCGATGAGCTTGGAATGTTGTACATCGACGACCGCACCGGCGGCCGGGGCAAGATGCCGGAGCTGATCCGCTACGACCAGATCGCCAGCTACGAGGAGTATCTGGACGAGACCCCCGCCAAGGAGCCGGGCCAGGAACCCACCCTCAACGGCGGCGGCCTGAAGCTGAAGCTGGTGCAGCCCCGCAGCATCACCGAGGCCCAGACCCAGCGGGGTATGCGTCCCCACCCCTACATCAAGCAGGAGCTGGTCATCTGCTTCAGCAAGCGGGACCGGCGGGAGATCGGCTATGCCCACATCGCACGGCAGCATCTGGACCACATCTTCGGGGTCCACGACAACGAGACGAGCCTGTTCGGCCGCCGGATGTCCAAGGCCGAGGAACGGGAGCTGAAGGGCCAGATGGGCATGATCGGTGCCATGGGTGCCGTGGCATCTGCCGCCATGAAGGGCGGGCAGCTCTCTGAGCAAGAAAAGGCCCGCTTTGTGGAGAACATCAATCTGGCAAACGACGCCCAGACCGGCGGCATGGCATTGTACAGCCGCCGTGCTGACGAAGCCTTTGCAAAAGTGCAGTGACCCCAAAAGGAGGAACGGATATGAGAAAGATTCAGCGCAGAGATTTCCTCAAGGCCATGGGCCTTGCCACCGCCGCCCTCGGACTGACCGCCTGCGGCGGCTCCGGTGCCGCCAGCGCATCTAGCGTTTCCAGTGCACCGGCTTCCAGCAGCAGTGCCCCGTCCGCTTCGGCACAGCCGGAATCAGCAGTGGACAAAGCCGCCCCTGCAGGGGCCCCTGTGACCCAGTTCCAGACCGGGGAACTGAAGATCGGCGACTATACCTTTAAGGCAGAATACATCCCCTTTGACGTCCGCCGGGAACTGGACGGAGCGCATCACTGCATCCATGCGGACAGCTACCGGGGCAATTACTTCTTCAGTTTCTATAACGAGGACGATGAAGAGCAGTCTGCCAAGATCTTCGAGTATGCCATCAAGGACGACCGGCTGACCCCGGTGGCAGAGTACAACATTGACGGCAGAAACGCCCTCAGCATCGACCGCAATGGCATCCTGTACGCCATGGATCCCTTTGATGTCTACTGCTACGATCTGAACAGCAGCGACCCGGAAGAGCTCGGCGACGCACTGGACTACATGGGCAGCTGCTATTCCTCCAAGGATCGGGATCTGACCGTAATCTACTGGACCGACTCCGCACCGGTGCTGGTGCAGGACGGCGAGTACACCGAGCTGACGCTAGAGGGCGACAACGAGATCGGCCCCTTCTGCAGCATGCCCTCCCTGAACCTCAGCGGAGACGAGCTGCTGACGGTGGGCGAGCCGGACTCCAGCGGAGACTACTACTTTGCCGCCTTTGATCTGGACGGCAATGAGCTGGCCCGCAGCTCGCAGCCGGTGGGCAGCTTTGACGCCGTGATGATGAAGCGCCCCAACGGCTATCTGCTGGACACGGGCTATATGTGGGAGCTGTACGCGCCGGACGGCACTTTTTTGGAAAAGTCCCTTCCCGTGGGTGAGCGCGAGACCCTGTGCCAGCTGTGCGGCGACTTCTGCACCTTTGATGTTTTCCTGCCGCTGGAAGAAAACGCTTTCTTGGCAGTGGGCCACCACGGCAAAGCCACCGAGCCGGACGAGCCGGTGGTGTTCCGCATCACTACGGATTTCTGAGCCGACCGCTTCGGCGGGAAGACCAACGCAAAAACAGCGGGGCCGGGGAAGAGCCCTCGGCCCCCTTTGGAACAACAGGAGGAAACGCTATGGCAGGAATGCTGGAATATAAGTGCCCCTGCTGCGATGGCGCCATCCAATTTGACAGCGCCACCCAGAAGATGAAATGCCCCTACTGCGACACCGAGTTCGACGTGGATACCCTCAAGGGCTATGACGAGGAGCTGAAGGACGAAAAGCCCAGCGAGATGGAGTGGACCACCCCCGGCGGCAGCTGGGCAGAGGGCGAGACCGCCGGTCTGCATACTTATGTCTGCAAGAGCTGCGGCGGCGAGATCGTGGGCGACGACACCATGGCCGCCTCGGCCTGCCCCTTCTGCGGCAATCCCATCGTCCTCACCGGACAGTTTGCCGGGGCCCTGCGGCCCGACCTCATCATCCCCTTCAAGCTGGACAAAAAGGCCGCCAAGGCAAAGCTGCAGGAGCACCTCAAGGGCAAGACTCTGCTGCCCCGGGTGTTCCGCAGCCAGAACCACATCGACGAGATCAAGGGCGTGTATGTGCCTTTCTGGCTCTTTGACAGCGACGCCGACGCTCAGCTGCGGTTCACCGCCACCCGGACCCGATGCTGGTCGGACAGCAAATACGACTATACCGAGACCAACTACTACTCCGTCCGGCGGGACGGCACGCTGGGTTTTGACGCCGTGCCGGTGGACGGCTCGTCCAAGATCGAGGACGACCTGATGGAATCCATCGAGCCCTTTGCCATGCAGGACGCCATCCCCTTCCAGACCGCCTATCTGGCGGGCTATGTGGCGGATAAATACGATGTGAGCGCCGAAGACAGCATCGAGCGGGCCAACAAGCGCATCCGCCGCTCCACTGAGGAGACGTTCCAGCAGACCGTTACCGGCTACGATTCGGTCAAGGTGGATAACAGCAGCATCCAGCTGCACGGCGGCAAGGCAAAGTACGCGCTGTTCCCGGTCTGGCTGCTGAGCACCAGCTGGCGGGGCGAAAACTATCTGTTTGCCATGAACGGTCAGACCGGCAAATTCGTGGGTGACCTGCCCGTGGACAAGGGCGCTGCCCGCAAGTGGATGCTGGGCCTTACGGCTGCCCTTTCCGCCGCGTCCTACGGCGTGATGTGGCTGCTGTGGCTGGCACGGATCCTGTAAAGGAGGGACGAACGATGAAAAAGACTTCCAACCGACTGCACTCCCTCTTTGCGGCGCTGGCAGCACTGATTCTTGCGGCGGCGCTGGCTGTTCCGGCCTTTGCGGTGGAGGGCGGCTTTGCCGACCTGTACTACCGCATGAACGACAGCGCAGAAGTTCTGACCGAGGACGAGGATAATGAATTGGAGGCTTCGCTGGAGGAGCTGAGCGTCCGCCAGAGCTTTGATGTGGTCATTGCCACCATCGAGTCGCTGGAAAGCGTGGACTACGACAGCATGGAGGCCTATGCCGACGACCTGTATGACTTCTGCCAGTTCGGCTACGGCTCCGATATGGACGGCGTGCTTCTGCTGGTGAGCGTGGGCGACCGCAAATGGCACATCTCCACCTGCGGCTACGGCATCACCGCCTTTACGGATGCCGGCATCCAGTACCTTGGCGAGCAGATGACCCCCTTCATGGCCGATGGAGACTACGCCGGTGCCTTCCGCACCTTTGTCCAGTGGTCGGATACCTACATCGACGCTGCCCGGGCGGGCCACCCCTACGATGTGAATAACCTGCCCCGGGAGCCGCTGTCTCTCATGTACCTGTTCCTTGCGCTGGGCATCGGCCTTGTGCTGGCATGGGTCGTCGTCCATGTGATGAAAAGCCAGCTGCGCAGCGTGGCGTTCCAGGAGAATGCCGCCAGCTATGTGCGGGAGGGCAGCATGAATCTGACCAACAGCCGGGAGCTGTTCCTGTACCGTGACGTGCACCGCACCGAGCGACCGAAGGAGTCCCGCTCCAGCGATTCCGGCGGCAGCTCCACCCACACCTCTTCCAGCGGCACCACCCACGGCGGTGGAGGCGGCTCGTTCTGAAAGGAGTATGTTTATGAACCCTTATCTTTCGGAAAAAGCCCGCGGTGAGATCCCTCGTTTCCTCAAATGGCTGCGGAACGCGGGGCTTGCCTTCTGCGTGTTCTGCTCTGTCGGCGGGCTGTATACCCTCTGCCTGGACCTGCAGGCCAAGGACACCTCCCACGTTGTCGGGTATGTGTTCTGGATCGTGGTGGGCGCAGTGCCCCTTGTTCTGTTCGCACGCAACGAAAAACGCCGCTACCATGCAAGAACCATCGCCCGCAGGGTGGAGAGCTACTCCGGGCCGGAGGTGCCCCTGAGGTGGCTGTGCAACGGCGTTGGCATGGACACAAAGGACCTTGCATGGTATTTTGAAAACGGCTATTTTGTAAACCTCAGTCTGGATCTGAACCAGAAGATCGTCCGCAGGCGGACTGTGCCCCGCCATGACCCGAACCGGAGCTGAACCCTTTACAGCTGAAACAGAAAGGAGTATTTTCATGGGACTTTTTGATAAGATGAAGCAGGCCGCCGCAAATGTTTCCGGCAACCAGACCGTCACCTTTACCTTTCAGGCTCTGCCGGAAAGCCTTGCCCAGATGCAGGCACTGCCGGAGGCCAGTCTGGACACCCCCTTCAAGACCGCATCCCTCACCGTCTGCGCACTGTGCGCCTACGGTGCCGATAAAAACATCGGGCTGGAGATGCTCAACTGGCTGCGCGGCCCCCGCCCCATGAACGGGCAGGAGATCTCCTTCCTGAACGACCGCTTTCGGGACGGCAAGAGCTATATCCCGTTCTCCTACTTTGTGGGTGCGTCGTCGGAAAACGGCTATACCCCCCGCCAGCCCTTCACCCTGCTGGTGGGCAGCAATCATACCTCCAACGTGGAGGAAGGCTACTGCAAGCTGTTCATCCCCTGCGGCGGCGCCGACAGCCCCCGCCCCATCAAGCTGCGCCGCAAGGGCGACGGGCAGTGGTTTTTGTGGGAGCAGTACCTGATGACCGGCATCCGCATCCCGGCGTCTGCCGACCCGTGGGCATAAAACAAAGGGGCTGACATGAAAGCCATGAAAACTTTTGCAGCACTGCTTGCACTGGCTTTCAGTCTGGCAGGGTGCGGCGCGGTGGACGGCGACCCCGTCCGCCCCGCCCCCGGCAGCGCCGGGCAGGGCAGCAGCACAGCGGCTTCCGGTGCCGATTCCGCTGAGCCGGAGCAGCTTGCCGCAATGCGGCAGCTGGCAGGGGAAAACGGAGAGCTTGCCGGGGTGCTCTATCTGGGCAGCGTTCCGGAGCGCACCACCGATGTGCACGCCGTGCTGGACAGCTTACCGGAACAGCCGTGGCAGTTTGTTGCGGACATCCCGGCAGACCGCTGGGTCGCAGCGCCGGGCGGCGGGCGCGAGCTGTACTGCATCTTTGCCGTGCGCAGGGAGGATACGCTTTTTGTCTATGAAAAGCAGGATCCTCAGTACCCGAACGAGACGGGCAAGGAACTTTACGGCAGGCAGGGCGGCCAGCCCATTCTGCTGCTGTGTAACGGCAGCAGGGAGGACACCGACACCATGGTAACGGTCTATTGCAGCACCGGACGCCCGCTGGACTGGAACCCGCAGCTTTCCGCCGAGACCGGCCGCCCTGTGCCGGTGGAGGGTGTAGACGATTTTTCCCAACACCCAACGCCCGGCGCTGCCCCCTGAGGTGCGCCCCGGCAGGGCATGAGAAAGGAGAACTTATGAAACGACTGAAACTTCTGGCAGCCCTGCTGGCGCTGACCATCGGCCTTGCAGGCTGCGGCGGGTCGTCCAAGGGCGGCAGCCCGGCCAGTTCTGCATCCAAAAATAAGCTGGACGGTGACGGCATGACCGCACCCAGCACCCAAGAGCAGGAATACGAAGAGCCGGAGGACGTGGCCTATATGCGCCTTCTGGCAGGGGAGGACGAATACCGCGCCTGTGTGCTGTATCTGGGCGGCTCCTACGAGGTGACCACCGATGTGCAGAAGGTGCTGGACAGCCAGACCGATCTGCGGGATCTGTGGAGCTTCGTCTACGACATCCCGCAGGATCACTGGGTCGTGGCACCGGATGGCGGGTGCGATTTGTACTGCATCTTCCCGCAGGACCCGGATGCCACCCTGTTCGTCTACGAGACGAGCCTGACAGACGATGCCGAAAACCCGCTCCAGCGCGGCAAACAGCTCTATTACAGTGAGGACGGCCAGCCCATCCTGCTGCTGTGCAACATCAGCGATATCGCCCCCAACACCGAAGTGGAACTGTACCCCAGCACCAGCGAAGAGCTGGTGTTCAGCCCCTTCCTTTCCGGCGAGAACGGCCATGTGGTGGAAGCCGAGGGCGTGTGCGATTTTACCATCTACCCGGAAGGGGACGACTGGGAGACCGACACCAGCCCGTGGTCGTTGGAAGGCAACTGGCTAGAGACCGCCCGCGACACCGACGAGGGCTATTTTGAGACCGCCCCGGAGGATGCCGACCGGATGTGCTTTTTGCCCACAGACGCCGACACCGAGGGCAGCCAGCTGCCCCTGACCGCCAGCTACATCACCCCCTACCCGGAGCTGAACGTAGAGGAAGCCGACCTGTTCTATCAGGAGGGCACCCCGGAGGTACCCTTCCGCTCCAATCAGGAGTGGTACGCCACCTTTACCGGGGAGGACGGCTCCCGCTACGCCGTCACGCTGGAGGACGAGGACACCCTTGCCCTGAAGTTCTATCTGGATGGTCAGGAGAGCTACCTGAGCCTTGTCAACACGGTCTACTTTGCACGGCAGGAGGCCATGGGCTGACCAGCGCGTACACCAACACCGGGAGGAATGCACCATGAAACAAACCAAAAAGATCACCATCCTCCACTCCAATGATCTGCACGGAGACTTTCTGGCAGAGCAGGTGGACGAAAAACTGGTGGGCGGCGTTTCCATGCTGTCCGGCTACATCGAAAAGGTGCGGGCAGAACAGCCCAACACCATCTACGCCATTGCAGGTGATATGTTCCGCGGCTCGGTCATTGATTCCGAATACAAGGGACTTTCCACTATCGAGATCATGAACGCCCTTGCCCCGGACGTGGTCACCATCGGCAACCACGAGGTGGATTACGGCATCGCGCATCTGCTGTTCATCGAGAAATGCGCGCGCTTTCCCATCATCAACGCAAACCTCTACATCAAAAACACCTCCACCCGGCTGTTTACCCCCTACAAGATCCTGCGGATGGACGGCATGAACATCCTGTTCATCGGCATCATCACGCAGGACGTGATCAACCAGACCAAATCCGAATCTCTGGTAGGCTCCTTTGTGGACACCGCCGCAGCAGCCGCCGAGGTGGGCAAGATCTGCAACGCCCACAACAGCATCGATATTGATTTTACCGTGCTGCTGACCCACATCGGCTTTGAGGAGGACCGCCATCTGGCGCGCCAGCTGGACCCGGCGTGGGGAGTGGACCTGATCATCGGCGGGCACAGCCACACCCTGCCGGAGCACGCGGTGGAGGAAAACGGCGTGGTCATTGCGCAGGCGGGCACCGGCACCGACCAGATCGGGCGCTTTGACATCGTGGTGGACACGGACAACAACTGCATCGATTCCTACACATGGCGCACCGTGCCCATCTGCGCCGAGACCTGCCCCCGCAACCCCGCCATGGAGCAGGTGCTGCACCGCTTCACCAGTCAGGTGGACGAAAAGTACAGCCACATCGTAGGGCGCTTCCGCCGGGAGCTTACCCACCCCCAGCGCACGCAGGAGACCGAGCTTGGGAACCTGTTTGCCGATATCTTTACCCGCAGCCTTGGAGTGGATGTGATGCTGATCGGCTCCGGCAGCATCCGGGCCGAAAAGCTGGGCCCCATCGTTACCTACGGCGACCTTATCGAGGGCTTCCCCTACGATGACGGCGTATTCATGTTCAAGGTGAACGGCCAGCAGCTGCGCCAGATGCTCCATTACATGCTGCGGGAGGAAGCCTACACCGGCCATACGGAGTTCTACCAGCTGCCCTCCACCCTGCGCCTGCGGTACGACCGCCGCAAGGGCGATTTTGATTACTTTACCTACTGCGGCAGGGAGGTGGGCAAGGAGATCGGCGATGACGCCCTGTTCACCGTGGGCTTGCAGAACTACCACTTTAAAAACATCGAAAGCTTTTTCAACATCTCCTACGACACCCTTTGCAAGCTCCAGAAGCCCCGCAGCGTGGCAACCTCCTGTCAGGATATCCTGATGGAGTATTTCCGGGAGCACGAGATGGTGGACGCGGTGGTGGACGGCAGAATGACCATCCTGCCCTCTACCGCGCAGACCGGCTGAACCCCTTTACCGCACAGCAATAACAACACGAAAAACGAAAGGAGCACCCCATGAAACAGCGATTCTCAAAACGAACGCGCCTTGTCAGCGCCTTGTTGACGCTGGCAATGGTGTTTACCTTTTTGCCCTTCAGTGCCTTTGCGGCGAACACAGAAATTGATTTTAATTCGCCGGATTTTAAGCTTAATTTCCCGGATGAGGAATTTCGGCGCTTTCTCAAAGAATGCTGTGACAAAAACGGCGATGGCAAGCTCGATGTGGATATCAAGAATATGACGATTCCAACCAGTTATGCAATCAAAAGTCTTGAAGGAATCCGTTTCTTTGAAGATCTCGAAAAGCTGGATTGCCACGATATCGGCTTGACAACACTTAATGTTGGCAAAAATTTCAAACTGAAGGAGCTGGATTGTTCCCAGAATCAACTGAAAGAGTATTATCCTATTCTTTCAAGCGGACTGAAAAAACTGAATTGCTCCAATAATAAACTGACCTACATGAATCTGGGCATTCTCTATGGGCTGAATCTTGAGGAGGTGAATTGCTCCAATAACAAAATAACGAATATCGTAATGGATAGCGTGGGGGAACTGGTCAAATTTGATTGTTCCAACAACGACCTGATGACGTTGGATGTCAGCCAATGCCTCAAGCTGGAAGAACTGAATTGCTCTGGAAATCAATTGATGGAGTTGGATGTCGGGCACCAGACGCAGCTGACACAGCTGGATTGTAGCAATAATAAATTGACAGAACTGAACGTGAAACAGAATGGCGGCTTGATATCTTTGATATGCAATGATAATCAGCTGACAACGCTGGACCTGAGCCAAAATCACAGTTTGAGTAATCTGAATTGTGCAAAGAATCGGTTGGCTTGTTTGGACGTTACTGGAATCAGCGGCGGTACGATAACGGCTAATGGCAACAGGCGTCCCATTGCTGTCCGTACAGACGGAAAGTTTGACTTGACCACACTGCCCGGCTTTAACGTGGGAAAGGCAACCAACTGGAACGGCGGCTCTGTTTCTGGCACGATTCTGACAGTGGAAAATGGCAAGGATGAGGTGAGCTACCAATACAATTGCGGCAATGGAGTAAAGCCCACATTCATCTTTGAAACCAGTCTGCCCATCAATAAGAATAATTTCCCCGACGATAGCTTTAGAAATTACATCAAAACCTACAAAGCAGGTGGCAGAGATGTCCTCACGGTGGAAGAACAAAGAAAAGTCGAAACAATCGAAGTTGAAGGAAAGAACATCAGCAGCTTAAGAGGCATTGAGGCGTTCCCCAACCTGACCGAATTGAAGTGCGGAAACAATTCTATCCAGAAATTAGACCTGAGACAGAATCCAAAGCTGAAAACGTTGAAATGCAATAAGAATCAACTGACCCAGCTGGACCTGAGCAAGAACCCGGATATCGACTATCTGAATTGTTCCGAGAACCAGTTGGAACAACTGGATGTATCGCATCTGAAAGATTTGGTGATGCTCAATTGCTCGCACAACGATCTGGAGCAACTGGATGTCAGAAATAGTAAATTTCTGGAAACACTTTACTGTTCCTGGAATCGGTTGACAGAGCTGGACGCAGATGTGACCCATAAGTCCCGTCTGGTAAGTGTAGAATGCCAAAACAACCAGCTGACATCGCTGATTCTGGGCCAAAATAAACTGCTGAAGAAACTGAATTGTGCCCATAACCAGTTGACCCAGCTGAATTTGAACAATATGATTTCCTTAAAGGATCTGAACTGTTTCAACAACCAGCTGACCGTGCTGGATGTCAGCGATAGTCCAGAATTGACTAC